>ENA-ORXT01000505-ORXT01000505.1-marine-metagenome-genome-assembly--contig:-NODE-505-length-61660-cov-10.842586_pt1 | contig 61660 bp, 31 predicted proteins | sample MGYA00237868_ERZ511482 | MGnify/ENA metagenome assembly ERZ511482 | reverse complement strand
AAGTTACATAATTATGTTACCATGGGTAAACTATGAGCAAAAAAAAGAAGGAAGCATTTCTGCTTCCTTCTTTGGTAATTGTGGTCCCACAAGGACTCGAAATAGTCACATAACCCTTTTATAAGAAATAGGGTTTGATATATATTCCATCTTAGTAAACATGTATTATAAATGCTCTAGTTTAAGTTCTTTGAATACTACCTTGGGCTTCAGTCTATTCAGGCGAAAATTATTATAAGGTATTTTGTGTGCTCTTTGTAGTTGAGATACAATAATGCCTGGGTGTGTATTGTATAATTTACTTAAATCTAAAATCAAACCCTCTGTAAATTTCGGATATGAAGATAAGTCCTTCCTGTCTTTATCCTTGAGCAACATCCTTGAAGCAAAAGCGTCTGCCTCATTCTCTTTTTCTATGTCTGGCTTAATACTATCTAGCCCATCAATAAAAATATCTTTCTTACCATGGTATAGAATATGGCCTAATTCATGATAAAAAGTGAACCAAAATGAGGCATAGTCTTTATATCTATCTGTCATCTGAATTAACGGTGTGGAATTGCTTCTTAACCACCTAGTAGCACCATAAATTGGAGCTTTTGCAATGCAGGGAGTGTAAACTAATGCAACACCTAGAGAGCTGCAAAGTGCCTGTAAATCATCCAGCCAATTTTTTTTGTGGGCATAAGAAATCTTTTTAAATTCATTTAGATTACTACGAATTACTTTTTTGTCAAACTGCTCAACCTGTATTTGTTCCGCTTGAATTTCTCCTAAGCGCAGCCATACAGAGATAGCTTGAGCCTCGGTAGTATGTCGAAGCTCAATTTTAAACGCCAATGAATTTCCATGGTAAATTTTAGACCACTGTTCTGGAGATGCAACCCTAAAGAACTTTAAAAGACATTCTGCGAGCACTGCCTTATCTCGTATATTAGGAAGTATGCCTAATGATTTTAATTTTGGCAGGGGGAAAGATAATACCCAATCTTCAAATTGCTTCAAGCGCTCCATTCTTTGTACCTCTAGCAATTCATCTTGATAAGCTCTTTCTAAGTTTAGCCAAAAACTGGTAGGTATATTTAGCACATACTCAAGTTTTGTAGCTGTATCTTTAGTTATTGGAGCTTTGCCTTTTATCAACTCATTAAGTTTTGGTACAGATCTACCAATGCGCTCGGCAAATTCAGCTTGCGACATGCCAATAAAGTCCAAGTTCTCCTGTATCGTGTCACCTGGACAAGACAATAGAGATTTTTTTAAAGCTAAGTCACTCATAGTGTTGATTTATAAATTAATGAGGGTCTTTTATATCTGTTATTCCAATGATGGTTACCCCAGTCAAATCTACCCCTCCATCTTCTAACGTTGGAGTTGGATCTTCTCTTATCTCAAAGAGGAGTCTCCAATTGTCTTTAATGTCAACTGACCAAGTGCCAGCACCATTGCCACTGTGTTCGTGTAAACGTAATATAGGTATACTGTTAATTACCGCTAAATTATCGGCACTTTCAAGCTGTGTTATTCGCTGCTTGATTTTCTTTGATAGTTGTCCATAGGTCTTTTGGAGACCCTTGTCAGTCGTTAAAGACTTTTTTAGTTTGTTATTCTTATACTCTAATTTCATTACAAAGATACAAAACTATTTACTTAAATGGTTAATCAAAATTGTTATTGTTTACTTAAGGTAAGATGCACGAGCATATAGCCTTAAATCTTGCAATGTTCGAATATACTCAAAATTTTAGGCTATAAAAATAACGATACTACTTGAATCTATCTCTTTATCTATCCCCTTAAAAACAAAAAACCCTAACAATCAATGATTGTTAGGGTTAAATTGTGGTCCCACAAGGACTCGAACCTTGGACCACCTGATTATGAGTCAGGTGCTCTAACCAACTGAGCTATAGGACCAGTAAAAACGGCAAACCGTTTTTAGCTCCGCAAAGGTACACAATAGGATTTCTTATTGCAAGCCTTTGTTGGGGAAATAGTTTAAGGGAATTACTTAAAAATGAGGCGCTATAACTGCCAGTTTGTAAGCATGTCTTAGAAATCAGCCAATTTTCAGCAAAAAAAAATTTACAGTTAATGGTGCTATTTTTGCGCTTATCATAGTTTATTGCTAATATTCATATTATAAATGTGTTTCATGAAGATTCTATACCCAGTTGTATTCATTTTAGGATTGCTTACGCTACCAATGGCGGCACAAGCCCAAAAGATAGACAAGCTGATTGAGTTTTTGACATTTCATCCAAATAAGAAAGCGGCGGAGTTGGATAGTTCAATATATCCCATGAAAGTCATCTTTACACCTGTAGCTACCTATGCACCCGAGACCAACATAAGCATTGGCTTAGGGATGAAAGGGCTATTCAAAATGAAAGGATCGGGCCCTGAAACGAGGACCTCCAATATCCCACTTAGCGCACAATACACGATTGAGAATAAATATCTCTTCTATTCTGGGTTCGAAGTCTTTTTTCCGCAGGAGCGATATATGATCACGGGGAACGTAAGTTTGCAATCTTTTCCAAGTCTCTATTTTGGGATCGGTCCAGACACACCCATTGAAAACGAAGAAAAATTTGAGTACAAGCAAATATTAATTGAACCCATATTTCTTAAGCAGGTCTTTATTCCTCATTTATTTTTAGGAGGCGGATATCGATTCAATCGTATTAGCAAGGTAGAGGCGGTTTCAGAAGGGCTGCTTGTTGGGTCAAATCAAGTAGGGGCACTGGGCTCCATTTCATCTGGGGTAGAAGCGGCTGCGGTATATGACAGCAGGGACAACCTATTGAATGCGACGGAAGGTATGTACATCGAATTTACCCATGGTTTGTACAGAAAATTCTTAGGCGGCACCCATGACTTTGAGCTGACAAGATTAGACCTACGTTATTTTTTGCAGCCGTTTAAAACGACTTCTAGCATTGTCGGGTTGCAGCTCATTACCCACTCGAGTCACGGCGATACCCCCTTACATGAATTGGGGCGCTTGGGTGGTTCGGATATTATGCGTGGGTATTTTGAAGGGCGTTATACTGATCGTCATTTAATAGCTACCCAAGTAGAGTGGCGTCAAAAAATAAATCACCGATGGGGAGTAGTTGGATTTACTGGTGTAGGCGCAGTAGCTCCCTCCGTAGATAAATTTGCAATTGCCAATGCACGTCCTTATGCCGGATTTGGAATCCGCTTCTTAGTAGATCGCGAGGAGAATTTAAACATTCGTTTGGACTTCGGTTTCGGTCAGGAAAAACTGAACTACTATTTCAAAATTGCAGAATCTTTTTAAGCAGCCAACAAGAATATTTTCAAGGCAGTTCTACTGTGGTTAATGCCCATAGTTTTCTTTGATGCCCTGTTCGCGATCGAATTGTTGTGGCCTTACTTAGGTGGGAAAAGAGCGAGTAAAGGCAGCTGAATAGTTTATTATTTTTACAGTCGACCCTTCTTTTTTGAACTAAGAGATACCAACTTACACCATACTTATTTGGGGCCATGCCGTTGAAAAAACGGCACCGCGTCATCCACTATATCCCCTTGTTTTGCGAAAAGCAAAAACAAGGGGATGCCGTTCCTACCGCTTGTCTCTACCGCGCATCCGCTTGTCGTGCTTAGTCGCCAAGGCGAGTCGCGAATGCCATCCCATTATTCCTTGTTAATAAGAAAACAAACTTAATCCTGTTACTATTCCTTTCTATCTCGTTATTCTATCGCATGCAATTATCAAAAGGAAGGTTAAACCAAAATTTCTTCACCTTTTAAAAATTGTAATCACATGTCCTTACCAAAAGAGCCCCGTCAATTGATGGTCAATCTGATGTATTTAGTACTAACAGCCTTGTTGGTTCTGAATGTATCCGCAGAAGTAATGAATGCATTTTTTGATCTAGATAACAGTTTCAAAAAGTCCATTCAAATTACCAATAATGAATCCAGAGATACTTGGAGACGAATTCAGAAATCACTTGAAAGTAAAAAGAAATTGGCACCTGCTATTAATCAAGGGGTGGAGCGTATCGATCTTGCTGTGGACTCCTTAGTTGAATATATCGCTTCTATTCAAATACAGTTGATAGATGAAACAGGTAATCAAAACGGAATTATTGATGAAGAAGACATTATCAATGGTAAGCCCAAAGGCAGTAAAAACAAAGATGTAAGCAACAGGATTTTGATCAATGAAAAAGGGGGAGAGAAAGTCCGAGAAAGCATCATTGCATTAAAACAAAGACTTAGCGATATCTACAAAACAGTGATCAGCGACAGAGAAATTATGGCCTCTAAAAGTTTCAGCCAGGATGATGTAGAAGAAATGTCAAATACTTTATTTTTAAATCTACCGCTGTATGTGGAAAGCCCAGAAGAGATACAAAAGAAATCAAAAGATGGAGCTACCCTGTCTTGGTCTAAATATAAATTTAATCATATGCCACTGGCAGCCGTCCTGCCTATCTTGAGTAAGATCCAAAATGATGCTGAAATTTCACGGTCAATGATTATGTCTAAGTTCGCCAACTTGATTGGAGGGAACAATATAAAGTTGAATAATTTTTTCCCAGTGATCGTTCCCGAAAAAGCTTACGTCACCAAAGGAGAAACTTTCAAAGCTAGAGTAACTATCGGAGCCTACTCCAACGAGTTTGCGAATACCTCATCGGTATATGTAAACGGTCAAAAAATAAATATTGGCGCTGATGGTTGGGGAGATTTTACCCAAGTAGCGAGCAGCACTGGTGTGCAGAAGCTGAAGTTGCAAGCTAAGGTCTATAACCCGCATTCGAAAGAAAGTTTCGAAGAGTTTGACCAGTTTGTATATGAAGTGGGCAGTAGGTCGGCTGCCGTTTCTGCAGCCAAGATGAACCTACTATATATAGGAGTCGATAACCCACTAGATATATCTGTAGCAGGAGTAAACAGCAATACTGTAAAAGTAGATTGCGAGGGCTGTAGCATTCAGTCTGCTGGAGGTAAGTATATCGCCAAAGTAACAAGTCCAGGTAAAGCAAAAGTTTTTGTTGCTGGTGAAGGATTCCCAAAAACAGCTTATGAATTTAGAGTAAAAAGAATACCTGATCCACTCCCAAAAGTAGGAGATGGTTTGCGTAAATATGGAGGCAAGATAGGCAATGGCGAATTTAAACTTTCATCAAAGATTGATGCACACCTCAAAGATTTTGACTTTGATGCAGTGTGTGATATCGTAAGCTATATAGCTACTCGTCATAAGAAAAATGATGACCCAGTAAGTCATCAGAACGCAGGGAGTATTTATAATTCGAAAGTGAGAAGAATGGTGGATCAGGCGAAACCTGGAGATGATTATTATTTTGATGAAATAGTGGCCAAGTGTCCTGGAGATACTAGGGGAAGAAGACTTCCTTCTCTTGTTTTTAAAATTCGATAATACATTATTTCTAGCCAAGGGATAGCAGTGGTATGAAGTAGTCAAGAGGACTAGTGAAAACGCACAGAAGAGTAGCTGAGCGACCGAGCGAAGATGCTATGATGTGCAGTTTTCACAGTCCGAGAGGCTACTGAATATAAACGCATAGCCCGACCACAGTAGGACTTTTTCTTTGAAGTCCTACTGTGGATGGCCCCAAAAACTAGACCGTAACTTTCCTTCTCGATTCTTTATATTTTACTAGATTTTTCATCATCCCATCAAATACAAAAAAATGAAAAGGGAGGACGGAGTACCAATAGAGTCGTCCGATTACACCCTCTGGTCTGAAAGTAGCAGTCTGTTTTAAAATGTGTTTGCCATTCTCTTCCACTATCTTAAATTCAAGCCAGGCATCACCAGGCAATATCATTTCGGCGTATAGGAGTAATCTTTTTTTCTCGGGATCGGCGACCAGTACCCGCCAAAAATCCAAGGCATCGCCAGCGTAGATTTCATTTTGTCTTGTCCTACCACGACGCAGGCCTACACCTCCAGCCACCTTATCCATATAGCCTCGAATTTTCCACAAAAAATTTCCGTAGTACCAACCTCGCTCTCCACCGATAGACCAGATATTATCAAGTACACGAGGTACCTCAGATGCGATAATAGAGCACTGACGTTTATCTCTAAAACATCCATATTGAGGGACTTCAATATTCTCCTCTAGAGTACGCCTATCTAGACTACTAACAAAACTATCTTTCCAGCTGGACACCACCATATTTTGTTCTATTCTTTGAAAGGCCATTTCTACGGCCTCTAAAAATGGGATGCTTTCAATGCCTAACATTTTCTTTAATTTTTGATCCCGTGCTATGACATTTACTTTCATACTGTTTACTAGATTGACAGCAAGTGGATAAGAGGTGGAGGTTACAAAATATAGCCAATACGAGGACAGTCGAGGAGTCATAATAGGAACGGTAGTAATGTATCGTTTCAAGTTTCTACTCTTCGCATAACCCATTAAAATTTCTTTATAGGTCAGGGTTTCACCACTGCTAATATCAAAATTCTTTCCTAGACAGTCTTCCCGCATAATCACACCAGTTAGATATTGGATTACGTTTCGGATAGCGATAGGCTGACATTTACTATTCAACCATTTCGGAGTAATCATGATAGGTAGTTTCTCCACTAAATCTCGGATAATTTCAAAGGAGGCGCTACCTGAACCCACTATGATTCCCGCGCGTAGTGCAGTTAAGGGAGCTTTGCAGGTGTTGAGTATTTCTTCTACATTTAGTCTCGACTTTAGGTGAGGCGAGAGGTCTTCATCTTCAGTGACTATACCTGTCAAGTAAATTATTTGTTTTGCATTCGTATCATCCATGTAGGATTTGAAATGCTGAGCAGATAGGCTTTCTTTATCTTCAAAGTCCCCGATACTTGCCGACATGCTATGAACTAAATAGTATGCTATGTCGATATCTTGTGGAAATAAATTTGGCTTTACTTCTTCGAGCAAATCCACTTCTAGTATCTCTACTTGCCCCTTCCAAGAATCCATTTCTTGAAATCGGCTTTTATCGCGGGTGCAAGCTATGACGTGGTGGCCTGCCTCTATAAGTACGGGCAGCAAACGCATCCCTATATATCCAGTAGCACCTGTAAGTAGAATTTTCATGAGCTCAATTTAAGTATAAACATCAAATAGATCAGAGTGTTTGCTGGCGGATCTAGATACTTTGCTAAAAGAGCTCAAATAAATGTGAATGTTGGGGCCTACGCTAGACCTCCGCTTTTTTAGCGGAAGTCTAGCGTCGTTATGTTTCGTAGCTCGCTTACCAGCTCGGCCCTTCGGTCTGTCTTCAAAAAATCGCGAAGGTGCGATATTATTCGTCACTATTGCACAGCACTAGTCCAAGATTATTTCGCTACTGCAAAGGATTGAGAAATCCTTTTAGACCCATCTTTAATACTGAAAAAGTAAACTCCACTTGCCAAAGAGTTGAGCAATATTTGCTGGTTGTATATTCCAGGTGTGAAATTTTGAGCTGCAGACGAATGCACCTTCCTTCCTAGTGCATCATATATTTCAAAGCCTACATCACTTGCTTTTAAAACACCAAATCTCACTTGTACACTTTGCCCATCCCACCAAACATTCTCTATATAGGGCTCCTCATTTTCTATTAGAGTATAATGGGCGATGATATCCTCGCCTTGGGCAAAATTAATTTCTGTCTTTGACCTGGTATCTAGATCCAATGTTTTTGCAGAGGAATCCCAGTGGCTAAATCGATACCCTAGATTTGGAACAGCGACCAAGGTAACGGGCACACCGTCAAAGTAGTCCCCCTTCCACGGTAAAGTTTCAGGAGTGATTGTATTGATTTTTATTTTTCCACCTATCAGGGGAGAAGACGTCAGATGGAGCGCTACTGATTTAGTAAGCTTAAAATAATCAATCAAATATTGAGCGGCAAAGTCTGGCCTTCTATCTATGTGATTATAAAGAATCGGTAATTTTTCTTCTTGCCATTGTGCATAGGTGATGGTAGGCCATCGCTGAAGATGATCTACCATTTCATTTTCTATTTCTAAAACGCTAATGTCTAATTCTTCTTTAAATAACTCAGGCTTAAATACAGTGTTGAATAAATCTGCGTGTCGATTGAGGAAGTAGTTTTTAAATTCTTCATTCGCTAATAATGCTTTGAAAATATTTACGTGTTTGTTAGTACCTTGATACAAGGTCATTTTTTCTAAGAAGAGATTATAATCATATTTTGACCAGGGCTTTCGATTAAGTGCTAAATCAAGATCAAATACAATGTATCTCCATTTTGCGCCTTCTCTTCTTTCCCTCCAGTATTTAATATTATTGTGGAGGCAATCATTGTTGTTTAGGCCAGTCTGCACTATGAAGTACTCCGCAATATTCTCAAGGTCAAAATATACACCGGCTTGTTTATAGTTGGAGGATATACTCAAGTCATTTGAAATGACGTATTCATACATCCTGTCAAATTCATCAAAGTTGCCATTCACTACTATAGTATCTTCTTCCAAAATATCAATATTTTTTGCATCTAGTCCATAAAGATTAGCGATATAGTCTTCGTCTGATTTCTCTCTCAGATTGATTAAACCATAGTACGCTCCATTAATGTAGATGGCTACAGGCTGATGTGCTAATATGTCAACATGTAATCCTGATCTTTGGTAATACCTTGAAAGAAAGGCATCTCTAAGATGTCCATTATTAAAGTCACCACTGGCATTTCTTAAAATTACTGCCTTGTGTTGACTGTTTGTTCTGCCTTCAAAAAAAGGGTAATTGATAGTTCCCTTACCGTATTTTTGCTCCGCAACTAATCGCAGCGCCTTTTGTGGGTTTGTGCGTGCAGAGGTGCCGCCATGCTCACGGGTGTCGATAATTTGTTCGTGTACTTTTTTATTATTTTCAAAGTATTCAAAGTTTGCTTTCACTTCTCGGTCTAACCAAAAGTTAGATCCAAAGTAGGGGAAGTCTGGGTTGCCATTTAACCCAGGAACAAGTATCCCGTTTTCCTCAGAATAGTATTCTTCGGGGTTGGCACTTAAGGAGACTATCGGAATCGAATGATCTGTATTGATAAATATGGTGTTGGTCTCTACAATGGACGGCAGTAGATTAGGGGCTATACTGATAGCTCTAAGACAGGTAGTAGTATCTATTTTAATAGGGCCATTGTACAACTTGCTATTGTCGCTAGGATCGTCACCATCCAATGAGTAGTATATATTACAATTAGGATCTTCGCATTTGAAGGATATAAATGTTGATTCGTTGAAGAAATGACCTTCTTCTAATTTCCTCGGCTGTTTAGCTTGCTTGATAATATCTTCAGCTTGATTGACTTGGCCTGGGGTAGGTTCAGAGAAGTATTGAAAAGAGTCATTATTGCGTCCATAAGATATGTCATCCTCTAGTGCTGGAATATTTACTTGATCTATAAGATCTCCTTGCGGATTACTCAATGTCAAAATTTCACCATCGGCAGAGAGTTTAAAATTAGTATGCGGATTTACATCTAGTAAATCTAGTCCGCTGGCAAAAACAAGCAGAAAACTTCTTGCTTGGATGCTAATATTAGGAAATTGCCATTTGTCATTCTCGTCTAACTTATCGCTGAGTGTCCAGCCTTCAAGATCTAGCTGTTCATCTCCTGTATTATAAAGTTCTATCCAATCTGAACTTTCTCCGTATTCATCTTCGATCACCGTTTTGTTGGCGGAGCACACTTCGTTGATGACTACTTGTGCATACGTCAAACAGGGTAGCGAGTAGGCTATTAGGAAAGTAATATATATGGAGAAATTTCTCTTCATACTAACTTGGATCGTAAATGCATTAACTAAACGGAGTTTGCGAGTACAATTGTTCAGCTAAGGAACTAAATTAAAGCTTTTATACAGTTTATTATTTAAGGTCACCGTTTTTACCTTATGATGCTATTATTTTACGTTAATATTACGATTGCAGACATTTATATTATTCAGTTTATGCTAAAAATTCTCCACCAAGACGAGCATATCATCGCTATCAACAAACCGCCTGGTTTAGTGGTACACCCAAGTCGTATGGCTGCTAATGCCACGGAAAGCGCCATGCAAATATTAAGAGACCAGATAGATGCTTGGGTTTATCCTGTCCATCGCTTGGATCGAAAGACATCAGGCGTGCTGATCTTTGGATTAAACAAAGAAATACAAGCAGCTTTGAGCAAGTCCTTTCAAGAGGCTCAGATGACCAAAAAGTATATTGCTATCGTGAGAGGCTATACTGATGCTGAAGGGCTTATCGATTATGCACTAGAGAATCCAAATGGAAAAATACAGGACGCAGTCACTAAGTACAAAACCCTTAAACAAACAGAGATCCCTTTGGCTCATGGCAAGCATTCAAGCTCAAGATATTCTTTAGTAGAACTGTATCCAAAGACAGGACGCTACCATCAATTGCGCAAGCATATGGCGCATATATTTCATCCGATCATCGGGGACAGACCTCATGGATGCAACAAACAAAATCGCTTATTTAAAAATGAATTTGCTTTGATAGAAATGATGTTGCATGCATGTGAACTCCGTTTTGAACATCCCAAATCAAAAAAGGAGATACATCTAAATGCACCTCCTTTCCCAGAATTTGTTCGGGTGAATAAAATCCTTTTGCTGGACTAGCGAATTAGCGTGACATCCCCTTTGAAAGGTTCAGTTTTACCGTCAATATATTCTACGACCACATAATATACGAGCACATTATCATTCAGCACTTCTCCACGATGTCTTCCATCCCAAAACTGCTCCTCTTGATCCAATTCTATATTTTCTCTCTCAAATACGATTTCTCCCCAGCGATTTACAATGAGCATATTTTGTATTCGTAGTACACTACTGTTACCGAAAACTCTAAAGAAATCATTAATTCCGTCGCCATTCGGAGAAAAGCCATTTGGTATATATACTGCACGATCAAACTGAACTTCGACGGTAACATTATCTATTGCTAAGCAACCGTTCTCGTCTACTACCTCCACCTCATATAAGGTCGTGCTGTAAGGGCTTACCTCCTGAAGGAAGCAATTCTCTTCTATACATGCCAGAGAACCTGCACTCGACCAGATGATTTGATCGACATTACTAGAGGCATTCAAATAAGTGGACTCCCCTAAGTTAATCGTAATGTCTTCGCTCAATTGCACATACACTTGCGGGGGCTCTTCTATCACAATGTCCGTATTCAAGGTACATCCAATAGCATCTGTAACCAGTAAAGAATATGTGCCAGGTGTCAATTCACTTAGGTTTGGTAATTCTGAAAACGTCTGGTCAGCAATGGCATAAGAGTAGGGTGCCGTTCCACCAACAACGTCATTGACTTGCAGGTATCCATCATTGAATCCATAACAAGTAATGTCCTCCGCTGAAATTTCAGTACCAGTAGGTTGATCCGTATTTTCTGTAACATTTACGAGTGCTTCACTGGTACAGCCGTTAAATAGATCAGTAATCAATAAAGTATAGGTGCCAGGGTTCTGAACAGTTACGAAATCAAAATTATTCAAAGTCTGTCCGTCTATAATCCACGATTGCATATACTGCGGGCCTTCAGAAGAACCATCTGCGTTAAGCTGTACTTCCGCTGTTACGCAATCTAATTCTCCAGCGGCGTTTGCTTGTGCAATGGGTTCCACAAAATCGGAAGGAACCTCTATACTAATTTCATTCTCACATCCTGTATTCGTATTTAATACGGTGAGGGTATAAATACCAGGACTAGATGTAGTAGGATTTAAAATATCACTATCATCAAAGTTATTTGCTCCATTTGGTATATCCCATAAGTAATCAAATTCGGAACCTATATCAGAGTTAGAAGCATCTAGCAAAACTTCATTTACATTACAAGTAAGTATATCTGGTGGAGCAATCTCCGCTACGGGTAGCGCCTCATCCTGATTCACAATCGTATTGATTTGGCTCTCGCAAAAAGTAGTCAAATCCGTAATAATTAAGATATAGTTACCAGCAGAAGTCGCTTCGTAAGTAGATTCTTCACTTACCAGATTTCCCGCTGGATCATACCAGTTGAACTGTACGTTTCCAAAGGGAGTAGATGCATTCCCATCCAAAAATACAGAACTTTGTGTACATGATAATCCTAAAGGGGCTAAGTCGTCAATGATAGCTTCTGGCTCATTTATATTTTCTTCTACTACAGTTAATGCTTGCCCTGAACATCCATTGGCAGTATTGGTAACGACTAACTGATATTCTCCGGATTCTTCAACTTCTATTTCGGAGTTGGTGGATACGGTATTTCCTTGAGGGTCTAACCATTGGAATATATAATTTGAATCCTGCTCGGTTTGAGCGGTCAGCATAACAGACTGAATTTTGCAATTCAAAACTTCTGCGGGAGGAATAGCAACTATAGGATCTTCAAGATTAGCTAAGACTTCAGCTGCTAGCGTAGCAGTACAACCATTTTCAGTATTTGTAGCGATGACTTCGTAAAGACCCGGGGCGTCGGTAGTGTATGATTTTTCTTCACTCACAAGATTGTTGTCCTGATCATACCAAGCGAAAGTATAATTCGATAAGTCAATATTATTTTCGGTCAGCGTTGCAGATTGATTGTTACAGTCTATAATGTTATCAATATTGATTTGTGGGTCAAGCATTTCAAAATCTTCTTCAACCTCTATTGTGAGCTCTTGCATGCAACCAGAAATATTATCAGTGGCGATCAAGGTATATGTGCCTGGATTAGATACCGAAATTTCGGCTTGATCTAAAAAACTATTTGGAGTATTACTATTCCAGCTATAGCTAATATCTTGAACTGTCCCAGTATTGATAGCAGTCAATAAGACCTCCGCATTATTACAATTAATAATCTCAGGAATATTTAAATCAATCATCGGTTCCGTAAAATTATCTTCTACTTGGATACTCATGAAATTACTACAGCCATTTGTATTATCCACAGCAGTCAAAGTATACACTCCAGCGACATCTGTCAGGTAGGTTGTATTTTGACTTAGCACATTTCCGCTTTCATCTTCCCAAGTATAGGTGTAATTTGGATTGGGGCTAAGGGTGCTAAATAGTTCTACTTCACTCTGCAAGCAAGAAAGTACTCCGTTATTGGCAATATCCACAACGGGTATATTTTCATCTGGAGTAACCATCACAGTGGAGGAATTAGAACATCCATTCGAAATACTAGAAATGACCAAAGTATATAAACCTGGGTTTTCCACGGTAACCAACGCTTCATTTCCAAGTAAGACATTGTTTGCATTGTACCATTGATAATAGAAGTCGCTGCCACTATCGGAGTTGCTGCCATCAAGCGTGATACTGCTGATATCACAAGTGATAATTGCTGGAGGTCCCGCATCCACATTTGGCAATTCAAAATCATCAATGACCACTAATGTTTCCTCTACCGAGCAGTCACTATCAGTGTCGGTTAATACTAAGGTGTACTCACCAATAACATCAACGTCTATATTTGGCTCATTAGAAATGAGATTTTGATTTTCATCATACCAAGCAAAAGACAAATTTCCTGTGCCAACAGAACTAATAGCATATAACCCAGTTGCCATCTGCGTACAGTTCAGTACCGTTGGTTCAGTCACCCTAATTTCTGGAAAGTCAGCATTAATGTCGATAGTTACTTCTGCAATGTCGACGCAGCCACTTTCTGTATTGGTTACGATCACTTGGTAAATACCTGGATCTCGTGTGTCTACAATTGCGTTATCTGATAAAAATTGATTGTTAGCGTCATACCATTCATAAGTTAAGTTCCCGCCTTGTGATGCACTCGCATCTAAGCTGGCGACAATTTCGTTACAAGTAATCGTAAATGGGGAACCTGCATCAGCTACTGGTGTATCTCTATTTTCTTCCACTAAAAACGGGAAAGATTGACTGCAACCATTCTCTTGATTAAATATTACTACCTCATAATCCCCTGGCGTATCTATATCTAGAAATTGTGTCTTACTTAAAGTGATGCCGTTTTGAATATTATACCATTCATAGGTGATGTTGTTGATATCCGTGTTTTGATTTATAACTTCTGCTATAAAATTATTTTGATTGCAATTCAGCGTTTCAATGTTTTCAACTAATGGGATAGGTAAAGCAAAATTTTCTTCGACCTGAATAGGTACTTCGGATTTGCAGCCATTAGCATTATTTATCACTACAAAAGTGTAAGTGCCTATCGCATCTACTTCTACATTTGCATCACTACCAATAGGTGAATTGTTTGCATCCAACCATTGATAAGAAATATCACTCCCCGCAGTTGAGTTTATTCCAGATAGTAAAACAGTAGAGGTGTTGCAATCTAAGGTTGCAATCTCTTCTAAAACAACTTCGGGAATATTTTCATCTGATGTAATTTCCACTTCATCCAAAGCTGTACATCCATTTTCTGTATCGGTAACGAGGAGCTGATAAATACCTACTGCCGATACAGATAAATTTGTATCGGTACTGAGATTATTCCCATTGTATAACCATTGATAGCTGAGCGTTCCGCCTGTAAGAGAATTGCCGCCTGCATTCAAGGTGGACTGGCTTTGAGTACAGGTGATCATAGCATCTGGTCCAGCATCTGCCTCCGGTGCGATAAAGTTGTCCGCTACATCTATGGATCGTACATCCGTACATCCGTTTTCGCCTGTGATCGTAACACTATACTTTCCTATAGATTCGACAGTCGCATTTGATTCTGTTCCTAGATTATCTGACCACTCATAAGAGACGATGGTTTGCCCAGATTGGCTTGATATTTCTACATTGTCATTTGCACAACTGAGGACATCGTCCACCACTAAAGTGGCATCAGGTAAAAGTAGATTTTCTTCTACAATAATATCTGTAGTGTTCATACAACCTTTGTCGTCCGTCACTAATAAAGTGTATGTTCCTGCAGTACTTATATCTGGAGTGGCTTCATCAGATGCAAAGCCTGCTGGACCACTCCATTGATAGTCTACGATAGCACTCATGCTGGTAGAAGCCAAAGTTATCGTAGTCAGGTTGCAATCTAAGATTTCATTGTTTTGAATTTCTATATCTGGTACAGAAAAATCTTCTGTAACCGCTACCATATATTCTTCTGCACACCCATTTGGATTCGTAGCAGTCAGTGTATAGGTGCCAGCTGTATTCACCAAGGGAGACATTTCAGAAGAAGTAAAGTTTGTGCTTTCCCAAGCGTAGGCCGTTGCTGGGTTGTCGTTAATCACGTTAATAGGCGCAGTAGGATTGTTGCAATCTAATGTTAGTGCTTGTATTTGCAATAAGGGAATGGCAATATCATCTTCTACTACTATATCTTGAATCGCAGTACATCCATTGGCCCCTGTAACTGTGACGGAATATATTCCCACTTCACTTACTAAAGGTGCTTGTTCGTTGGAGCTAAATCCTGCATCAGATGACCACTCAAACATACTACCGATAGGCGCATCTACGGCAAGAAATATTACCGTATCAATACAATTGAGTATAGGTGGGTTTTGTAGTGCTATGATTGGTTCGGTATAATCTTCTAAGACCACTACCTCCATTTCAGATTGACAGCCCGTACTGACGTTTAGCACGGTCAAAATATAAGTACCAGGATATATGAGACCTTCAAGGATAATGCCTTCACCTGCGGGGTTCCCATTGGGGAAGGACCATAAATAATCATAGACGTTAAAACCATTGTCTTCTTCGGAACCTTCCGCACTAAGTGTAGCTGTAGAGCTACTGCAGCCTATATGTTGGATAACTTCGGCGTTGACTAATGGAGTTTCCGTAGTAGAGGGGACATTAACTACCGCGGATGCCCAGCAACATGTATTTACGTTGTAGGCAAAAAAGGTATAGTCTCCTGGCTCGTCAATTACAGGATTAGTTGTAAATGCACCAGAAACTATATTGCCATTGTCAGTACTCCAACCATATAATACGGAGTTTCCGCCTCCAGTACTTATCTCTGCATTCAACGCACCTTCGGCTGGCACACCAGGACAAATCGGTAAAGGGTTGGCATCAACTTCTAAGGTCAATGGTATCCCTGAAGAAATGTACAGTAAAAATGGACAACCATCTCCAGCCCAGCCATCTATCATAAGTAGATATTCTACTCCAGGTGTGAGATTATCTATTTCAAAGGTCAATGAAGTATTCGTACCAGATGCTAATCCAAAACAATTGATTTGATCTCCTGGGCACTGGGTTTCATCGCCTAGCTCGTAACATCCCATTTGGATACCATTCCCCGCTTCACATTCGGATACATCTACGTCAATATATAGATGGTCTTCGATAGCCACAAACTTTAACCATTGGTTGTTTTCAATAGAAAATCCGCCATTGCACCAGCCTGGATCATTTTGAATATCATCGTTATCTGTATAATTAAATTGTGGAGGATCGGTATTGCTATACCAACCATTAAGCTGACAAGAGTTAATCAGTGGGGCATTGATACATCTGTCCGATCCGATAGGGGTACAAGGATTTTGAGCCCTACCTGCAAGGCAAAAACAGAATAGAAGTGAAATAAAAGCTAATTGCTTCATAGTTGTTTTGGTTGTTAGGGGATATGGCTTTCAACTTCTAGGTCTCACTAAAAATAGGGAGAATTTTAACAAATAGAAAATTATTTTAACTTTTATAACAATTTTTCTCTTTTTATTGGGAAAAATCAGGTTTTTGAATGCAACGGAAGCGCTAAAAACTGCTCTTATTATTGTATCATCCAAGCTGTACACCGCAACCGTATATGTAAAAGATTAACATCAATGAGGGAATACCTGTTAATAATAAGCAATATTCTTGTATGAGCGATAGGAAGGATGCGAGTAAGCGAGCAGTCCCGAAACTCTTCTTCGGGACCGTAACGAAGTGGAGTCCTGGATAGCGCGACCCTATTTCAAGCTACATATCGACGATAGGAGATATGATGCTGAAATAGGGGCATACCCAAAACATATTTATCAATAAGACTAGACTTTGTATATAAAAAACTTTAATATTACAGACTATATTCAACAACATAATATCCATGAACAAAAAGTATTACACCAAGCTACGGAGCGCCTATCTGCTCATGATTTTCTTATTTATCTCCCATATTTTTGTCGGATGGAGAAACGCGCCTCCTTCGGGAAGAACGGGTGCTCCAGGAGAAGGGACCTGTGCCAATTGTCATGGAGGCAATAACGCTCAGGGCTTAGATGGCACTATGACTATCACGGGATTGCCGGATGTGGTCAGTCCAAGTACGACCTATAGAGTAGGCGTTGAAATTACAAACCCAAATGGTATGTCAAGCTATGCCGGTATGCAAATGGTAGCGCTCAATAGTAACAATCAGAATGCTGGTACGATGGCAAACGCCTCTATGAGTGCTAGGATAAAACAAAACTCTAATAAAACTTATCTGGAGCATAATCCGGCACTGGTATATGATGCTAATCGAGTAGCTGCTTTCACTATGGACTGGACTTCACCAGCGGAGCCAGATCCAAATGTAACTTTTTATGCCGCAGGTAATATTGCAGACGGAGGAGGAGGTTCGGCAAATGACCTTATCATTTTAGAAACTAAATCTACTGAAGTGATGGGTGTGGCTATGGAGTTTCCAGATCTGACGGCTTCTAATGTGAACGGATTTACTGGTACTCATGCACCAGACGATGTCGTAGAGTTTACTTGGGATCTGAATAATGTAGGGACAGCAGTCGCAACTGAAGGATATAGAGTGGTCATGTACTTATCGCAGGATGCCGTTTTCTCCATGGATGATGCGGAGGTAGGAGAGGTGCCTACGGGCAATACTTTTCCTGGGACAATCTCTAGCGTGCCCGGTGCGATACGCATACCTTTGAGCTACCCCGATGGCGATTACTTTATGCACCTAGTGGTAGATCAAGATAATACTATAGAAGAGAGCGATGAGACCAATAATATTTTCACTACTTCAAATACGATACAGGTAGAGACGCCTGTACTGGGTCCATTAGAGGTGAATATAAACACGGAAATAAATTGTGATCAGAGCGCTACCCTTAGTGTAGATGTCTCGGGTGGAGCGGCCCCTTATACTTTCCTTTGGAGCACGGAGCAGACAACGCAGGATATAGAAGTTTTTGAGAGTGGTACCTACGATGTGACCATCATAGATATGGCAGGCGGATCTGAATCTGCTAGTGTAGCCGTGATGCTTGGAGAAGCAATAATTATTGATGCGCTCATTACGCAACAGCCCGGTTGTGGAGCGCTGGGTTCTGCGGATGTGGCGGTGAGTGGAGGTGTGCCACCGTACACTTATCTTTGGTCAGATGGCACTACCATGGACATCAATGAGTCGCTGATGGCGGGTAACATATCTGTAGAAGTGACGGATGCAAATAGTTGTTTTGCGACAATAAATTTTGTGATGGAGCAGCAAAACAACATCATTACTAATAGTACAATTTTTTCGCCTACTTGTGCAGGGACTGAAGATGGTAGCATTACAATTATCGCTGAGGGAGGCTCTGGAATATATACTTATCAGTGGTCTAATATGGCTACGACCAGTACTGTTCAGAATGTTGGAGCAGGAATATATACCGTGACTGTTAGTGATGAAGGAAATTGTAGTACTGTCCAGACGATCACAGTAGAGGAGCCATCTACGATCCAATTGACAGCCGATATTTCGGACATTTCTTGCGATGGTCAGACAGACGATGGCATCATAGTAGTTAATGTGTCTGGCGGATTTAGTCCTTACACTTATGAATGGTCCAATGGGGCGACCTCTAGTATCAATAATGGACTTACTGCTGGTGCTTACACAGTGACGGTTACGGATAACAATGGTTGTTTTTTGACCGAGGTTTATACGGTGTCTACTTCATCTACTTTCAATATTGATGCGATGGTAAGAGATGTTACTTGTAACAGTAGTGCGGACGGTATAATTAGCCTTGATGTTACCGGAGGTTCTGGGGACTATACTTACCTATGGTCTAACGGAGCGATGACTAATACTATAGGTGATCTTGATGCAGACATCTACGCTGTGACGGTAAGTGATGGGGGCGATTGTGACGCAGAGGTAACTTATGTGATCAATGAACCTGCCCTCATTAATATCAGCGGCAACGTGACCAATGCAGGTTGTAATATGGCTGAGGATGGTGCTATCACGGTGCTGGGAGCTGGAGGTACAGCACCATATACGTATGACTGGTCTACTGGACAGAATACGGCTACCATTAGTAACTTGGCAGCCGGAACGTACACGGTCACGATCACGGATGCAAATGGTTGTATCGGTATTAACCAATACACCATAGGAGAAGGCTCGACTTTAGCCCTCCTTACAGAAGTGCAAGATGTACTATGTTTTGCAGGTTCGAATGGTAGTATTACCATCAACGATGTTGTCGGAGGCAATCCTCCGTACGCTTATTCATGGGACAATGGAATCCAATCTTCTTCGCTAGTTGGCTTGGCTGCAGGCGACTATACGCTCACCCTTACGGATGCATCTGGATGCACACTCAGTGAGGTGATTACGGTAGCAGAGCCTACGGAGTTGACGGGTGATGGGGATGTATCTTATGCCGTGAGTGATCAGAGCAGTATTGATATTTCTGTTGCAGGAGGCACGAGTCCTTACACCTACGCATGGAGTAATGGTGCGACTACAGAGGATATTTCGAACTTGCCAGAAGGCAATTATACGGTGCAAGTTACCGATGCGAATGGATGTATCTTGGATTTAGATTTTGATATTATTTCTACCAGTGTAGCTGTGATCGACGAGCTATCATCTCTGGAGATATACCCGACACCTACAGAAAATTTCTTGTTCATAGAGGCGGTATTTTCGCAGACTGTCCCCGTGTCGGTTCAAGTAATAAGTCTAGATGGTAGGTATCAAGAAATGATCAATCAAGATTTGGAATTCCGTGCTGGTGCGCAGAAAAATCAGTTAGATGTTTCGCACTTATCGAAAGGAATCTACTTATTGGTTTTAGAAACAGAGCAAGGTATAGCGGCAAAAAGATTTATTAAGATGTAGAATCGTTTTAATAATTATTTGGGCGCGTTCCGAAAAAGAAAAAGGGCAGTGATGAAAATCACTGCCCTTTTTCTTTTTCGGAACCGGGCTATGCAGCACTACACTTCGTTTCGGTACCGATAAAAAAAAATCGGTACTACTCCCTTTGGTCGTCTGCTTTCTATCCCTCTCGCAAAAAAAAAGGTATCTTATATATTAGATTTTACCATACGAATGGATTTACTCTGATTGCCAATCTGTACTCTGACGAAGTAAATACCGGCGGCAAACTCATGTCCACCAATCGGAATAATATGTCTTCCAGCAGAAAGCTTTCGCTGTCCAATTACTTTAACTAATCTACCCTTTACGTCAGAAATATCAATTTTTACATTTGCTTTATCGACAAGCTCTAAGTTAAGTTTGAAGTTATTTATAAATGGATTTGGACTAGCATTTAAGCTAAGCGTAGAGTCAATACTATCTGTACTATTAGGTATAAAACATTCTCCAACGACTGAGATATACTGAAATTCAGACGTCAATAAATTCTTTACTTTTTCCTCCGGTACATCAAACCAATCCATCAATACAGATCCGTACACAGATCTAAAATCATATTGCATCGGAACACCTTCCTCTATATCTACTTGATCAGAAATTTCTGCATTCGTACCCGTTATCCCTGCATTGACACAGTCTCCGAAGATCATCATCGGTGCGGCTGTTCCATGATCAGTACCAAATCCTGCATTAGATTTTATCTTTCTACCAAACTCTGAGAAGGTCATTCCGAGCACTCGTTTTCCTAATCCGAGTGCAATGATATCTTGCTGAAAGGCATTTATACTTGCGGACAAATTTGCTAATAAGTCTGCATGCTCTCCTTTAGTAGGATCTCCGTCTACCACTTGTTCTGCATGTGTATCAAAGCCACCCAGTCTCAAAACGTAAATCTTAGTTTTTAATCCACCAGAGATCATTCTTGCCACTACCTGCATTTGTTTTCCAAGCGTAGTATCGGGATAGTTATTTATAAGTGACTCACCGTTTTCGACTGCATCCGTCACAGGTGCTGCATATGCATTCGTCTTTTTAAAAGTATCTATCAGGTATGCCAATTCATGGCCATAGTAATCATCGGTTAGTTCACCTTCGATGCCAGTATTAAGACCACCTATATTGTTAGTATCAATGATGGCAAGACTAAAATTAGAGTCCTCTCCTTGGCAGGTTCCAGATATAGATTTGCCCATAGATATAGCAAAAGGATGCTCGTGTTCGCTATTAGGATAGTCTGCTGGAAAACCTGGATATTTATCATCTAAATATCTACCTATCCAGCCTCTCGACTCAAACACTTCAGCATCGGAAGCTGAGCTCCAGATGTCAGATGATCTAAAATGCGATCTATTCTGATTTGGATATCCTACCCCTTGGATTAATTTTAGATGAGCATTGTCATATAAGTTTTTAATACCTTGCATGGCTGGATGAAGCCCTATTTCATCTGTCATTGACAGAAGTTTTCCTTTTGGTATGATAACATTGGGTCTAGCATTATACAGGTTATCATATGCATCTAGCGGTACGAAAGATGCGAGTCCATCATTACCTCCATTCATATCTATCAGTACCAAAACTTTATCAGAGTCTTCGTTTATTAATGTAGCCATCCGTTGTGCTGCAGAAGCAGTCATACTTACACCTCCTAGTAATGCAGGCAAGGTAAAGACAGATGTGTTTTTTAAAAATGATCTTCTTTTCATAATTAGCTCAATTGGAATTCAGGAATAGCAAACATGACTTGGAATAAATCTCTCAGTTTATCTTCGATGGATATTCTATTTTCTTCAGTCGGGTCTTGTAGGTAATTTTCATACTCTACAGTCCATTCAAAATCAGGAAGATTATTGAGTAAACTGCTCTTGAAGAAATCCATGTATGCTTCGCTCAAAGGCTTTGGATATAGGATAGAACTTATCTCTTGAATCAGGTCATTGACATCAGTAGGATTTTCGAGAGTAGCGATAAATTTTATAAAATTAAATCCTTGTAGAGTCTCGTCTGTTTCTTTATAAATCCAATTAAATTTATTTACCATCTTTTTACGAATAGCAAGGCTAGCTGAGTTGATCCAGTCTCTATAAAATATTGGTGTCTGGTAGTATGCTTTCCACCCTGCTACGCTGGGCATTTGAAAAATGGAGAAACCCATTTTATCTAAATCCCAGTGCCACCAAAGCCATGCTTTATAATTGAGAATTAAATCCTGAGGCAATTCGACCTCTACAGAATTTGTCATTGACATCAGATAGTCAATAGGATTTTTTATCATACATCCAATGATCTCATTTCTGTAGAAATAACTACTCCCTAATAATGCTTTGATGGCAGGTTTGATTTCGAAATCATTATCCAGTATGATTTGTGCCATAGGAGCGATAACCTCCGATTCGACCTCGTCGTTGATATCATAATTTACAAACCAGGTGAATAAGCGCCTAGAGATATAATAGGCTACTTCATTTTTGGAAAAAATTATGTCAATAACAGATTTATATTCTTGATCCCCTTCTCCCATGATGACCCTGTTGTCAAAGCGGTGAGAAAGTTGCTTCTCTCCATCATCATGTGCCCAAGCTCTATAAAAACCAGTTTCAATTTCACTATTCCAAGGTGACCACCCAGTGAGCGCTCGCGCAAATGCGACGATGTCTTTTTCTGTATAATTCGTATAATCCCCTTCTGCTACAAGAGGACCTTTACCTATTGTAAATAGCTCAAGCAGTTCGCGAGCATAATTTTCGTTTGGTTCATCGGCAATATTTTCATTGCCGTTGAGATATACTAACATCGCTTTACAGATAGTAATATCTTTTGTCAGATCTCTAAAATTGCCTAGACAGTTATCTTTCAATAAATTATAGTATGTCCATTTCATATTAGGACCTACATCCCCACCAGTGGTAAAATGATTAAGCCAAAACATGGTGATTTTTTCGACGATATTAAAGTCGTTGCTATGCATATTATTATAGATCCACGGCCACAAAGTCTTGTTTCTACCAAAATAAATACCTTGAATATCTCCATCCAATGGTTTGTCAACCCAAGTTTCGCCTATACCAGCTTGCGGGTCGTCTTCAAAATCTATGTATACTGGTGGATCGACAGGGTCTGGGTCGGATAGTAGTTTTTCAATACTTTCGTCTAGACCCAGTGCAACTGCTTCTTTAATGGTTGCTTTTCGAGGACCGTAAGTTGTCCTTCTTAGAAGATGTGCTGCGCTGTGAAAATTCCACTCACCCGTAAATTTTTCTAACATGTAGCTTTATTTTAGTTTTTTGTATTGCGAAATATTATAACAAAATAAGAATTTTGAAAGACTTTTATCTGTCACTGAAGTTTTAATACTTTATTTTGGGCGGTATTAACGGGAATAGATATTATATAATCAAAAATGATTCCTAATCCTGTCTTCAATTCGTGTAAGTTATTGTAAATATTACAATTAGTTAAACAATAAGTCTATAATGGTAGTTTAACTCATATATTTGCGCCAAAATTGTGAAGGTATTATGAAGTCCAAGTCAAGACAGGAATATATAGACCGATTGAAAAAAAATCAGTTTGATCTGATCATAATCGGAGGTGGGGCCACAGGTGCAGGTATTGCACTTGATGCTGCCAGTAGAGGTCTAAAAGTAGCCTTGATTGAAAAGTCTGATTTTGCCGCTGGCACAAGCAGTCGCTCTACCAAACTTATTCATGGAGGGCTCCGTTACCTCAAACAATTAGATTTTGGTTTAGTGAGAGAAACTGGAACGGAGAGAGCTATCCTACACAATTTAGCTCCACATTTAGTTCTGCCAGAGAAGATGATTCTACCGTTGGTAGAAGGAGGAAATTATGGAAAATTAGCCACATCGTTTGGATTGAAAGTGTACGATATACTAGCTGGTGTCAAAGGCGATGATCGTCGTAAAATGCTAAACAAAGATGAAACCCTAAAACTAGAGCCATTACTTAATGAGAAAATCTTGAAGGGGAGTGGTTTTTATGCAGAGTATCGAACAGATGATGCAAGGCTTACTATCGAGCTTATCAAAACTGCTGCTACATTTGGTGCAATTTCATTGAATTATATCAAGGCCGTTGATTTTGAATATGATAATGGTAAGTTAGTAGCGGTTAAGTGTGATGACCAGATGGCAAATCAATGTTTTACGATCCGAGCAAATACAATTGTAGCTGCAGGAGGTCCATGGGTAGATAAATTGCGAAAAAAAGATAACTCTCTAAAAGGAAAACGACTTCGACATACAAAGGGCAGCCACATCGTGGTGCCTAAGCATAAATTCCCAATTGAGTACACCGTGTATTTTGATGTTCCAGATGGCAGAATGATGTTTGCAGTACCACGGGGTCGTGTTACTTATATCGGTACTACAGATACAGACTATAGTGGAGACTTGAATAGAATAGTTTCCACAAAAGAGGATGCCATGTACCTATTGAAATCAGTAAATAGTGCATTTCCAACAATAGATTTGAAGTTTGAAGATATTGTTTCAAATTGGGCTGGCGTACGTCCACTGATTCACGAAGACGGAAAGTCACCTTCTGAACTGTCCCGAAAAGATGAAATTTTCGAGTCGGAATCTGGACTTATAGCTATAGCTGGTGGCAAATTAACGGGTTACCGCAAAATGGCTCAACGGATTGTAGATAAGGTAGTAGGTAGAATTCCAGATAAGGACAAATCAACTTTAGTGAAGTGCCAAACGAAGTCCATACCGCTCACTCCTAAATTATTTAAAGATGATAAGGAGGTTGCGGCGTTCATCAAGAAATTAGAATTAAAGGCAGAATCGCTAGGACTGGATAATTACTTTGCATGGTACCTTGTTACTAATTATGGACATGCTGGAGAAACCATTTTAAGTAATTTGACCAATTATAAAAACATTGCAGAGGTGGCGCTTACGCGATCGGAATTAGCTTATGTGCTAGAAAACGAACTCGTATTTACCTTGGCAGATTTTTACATTCGCAGAACAGGTCGAATGTTCTTTGAGATTAAGAATATAGCTTTGACTAGATCATTCATCATTGATGATATGTCAACTTACTTTGGCTGGACTGCAGACGAAAAGATAAAGCAGGTGGCAGCTTTTGATCAAGAATATCAAGATGCTACCACCTACTATGAAAAAGAGTTTGCTTAATATCGACCCTCTTTTTTATTCTAAATTTACTTTGGTTTATTGCTAGGCATAGAAGGTCTTACCTCTACTTTACTAGGAAGGACTCTTGGGTGCATAGTCAATAAGTCAACTACAATTTTGCCAATGTCTTCAGGTTGAATTTTCCACTTGTCTGCATCGGTCGGTGTATGGTCATTGAAGTGCGTAGCTACACTACCAGGCATGATAGTACTCACTTTTACTCCTTGATCCCTAACATCTAGCATGACGGCTTGGGTAAATCCTACCAATCCAAATTTACTTGCATTATAAGCAGAGCCCTTTGCAAAGAAATTTGTTCCAGCCAATGATGCTATTGTAATCAAATACCCTTTAGATTTTTTTAGTTCGTCCAGACTCGCTTTGGTGCTGTAGAATACCCCAGTAAGATTGATGTCCATAACTTCGTTCCACTGCTCCGCTGTCAGATCTTCGATACTCGCAAAGTGGCCTACGCCTGCGTTAGCAATCATAGCGTCTACGCTGCCAAATTTTTCAATGGTAGTTTGTACTACTTCTTTTTGACTGTCATAATTTCTAACATCTGCCTTTAGTCCTAAACAATTGCCTCCAAGTGCTTTTGCGGCTTTTTCAGCGGCTTCTGTTGTTCTGCTTGTAATCGTAACATTCATCCCGGACGCTAATAGCGCTTCTGCTACACCGTATCCTATTCCTTTAGTACCACCTGTAATGATGGCCGTTTTCCCTTTCAACATAATGTTTCTTTTGTTTGCTATAATACAATCTCGCAAGAGAATTGTTTGACCACAGAATTTACAAAAAAAACGGAGGCAGCATGTTGGCACGAAATTAGCGTGCCCGTTCTGTATCCTTCTCAATTTCATGGAGTATAACATATGTAATTTAATCATATACATACTTTGCATGAAATCTAAAATCGCAACTTTACAGTCCACCTTAAACGTATGGTTAAAAATAGTATTACTGGTATTTATCAGCGTACTGTCTTTATCTGATGCATTCACCCAATGTAAGGGAGGGAAAGTGTTTGTCAATGATCGAAGAGAGAATGTATCCTTGTGCCCAGCGGCTGCAGCAGAGGTTGGCTTAGATATATTTACGGACAGTAATGCTTCAGCAAAATACGCTTTTGCAGTTACAGATATCAACAATAGCATTTTATATGTATCTACTTCAAGTAAGCTAAAATTTGAGAATCTAATTGAGGGAACGTATTTTGTTTTCGGTTTTTCATATGAAGGGGATATCCTTGCGAAGTCGGGAGACTATGTATACAATACAAAATTTGCGTCGGGCTGTTGGCAGATATCTTTTTCAAGAGTTACCGTAAAGTTAGCAGCTCCTAGAGCAAGTGAAATTAGAACGGGTGATTTTCAAACTAAGAAGAATCTGTGCCTAAACGAGGGAGGTGCTGCAGTGGTTAATTTTCGTAATATTTCTCCAATCAATACGGATTATATCTATCTCATTACGGATACGAATAATAGAATTGTTGAAGTGAATACTAAAGGGTTTTCTGACTTTTCGAATGCGATAGTAGGAGATAGACTTGTATACGGATTAGCATATACGGGTCGCCTAACAGCATCCCCAGGCATGAAAATTAACGACCTTTTGGCTACAGGTTGTTTTACCTTATCAGATAATGCTCTAGAGATAAATGTGAGTAGAGTAGATGGGGGAAATATATTTACGGACGAATTCATGTCTTTCTACAGATTTACCACGGATGATACCTCTGCCAACATGCTTCAGTTTTCTAATTCAGGAAGTTCTGATGCTGACTTTGCTTACGTACTTACGGATGCACAGAATAGAGTGATACAATTCTTGGCTGAACCTACTTTTGATTTTGAAGGATTGGCAGTTGGCGTATATCGAGTATGGGGATTTTCTTATTCTGGTGAAATACTTTTGTCAGAAGGTCATTCTATTTTTGGGGCGCCATTTTCAGATGGTTGCTACCGATTGTCTTTTAATGCGATAACGGTAACAGCGGTGCATGAGGGAATAACTACTCCGCCTTGCAATATAGTGGCAACTGTAATAAACACTTCGGATGATTTAGTGATTTGCGAAAACGATAACATTCAGTCTATTAATATTGATACGGAGATGGGCGTCATCGAAGAGACCCATTTGATTTTAGTCGACAATAATAATAACATTGTCAATATTAGTCAGATACCTACCATTGATATCAATGGTATACCACCTAGTGTTTATACAATTGTTCAAATAGTTTATGTTGAAGTGAATGGGCTTACTGTAGGTTCCGCCTTGGATGATTTATCAGGTTGTTTTGAACTCAGTAATCGTATTCGATTAGAAATACTGAATCAAGAAAATGATAACTGTACAGTTCCAGAAGAGTGTACATTAACTGCCAGTTTACTTTCGGTAAATAGAGACACTATCTGTATCGAAGACACCAATAATTTGACTGTAGTTTTTGCTGTAGAAAATGAAGACAATGCTCAACAAGGCATTATAGTTACTGATGTTTCTGGTCAAATTTTACAGCTAAGTGCCGACCGTATCTTTCAGATCAATACAGTAGGAACGCAATTATTTTATCACATTAATTATGTAGATACAGTTCAGATATTCGGAGGTGAACCTATCAGTGAATTGGTTGGATGCTTCGCATTAAGCGAGCCTATTCTAATAACAGGAATAGAAAACTGTTTTACGCCACCGTGTGCAGTAGAGGCAGCCCAAATATCTACCAATTCTCCAACTGCCTTGTGTACAGATGATATTACTGATAATGAGGTTACTGTCAACTCTGTAGGAGGATCGAGTGACGCTAGTTTGTTTTTACTCATAGAGGTGGGTAGTCCTTCTATTATAGAATCGAATACGACAGGAAAATTTCAGTTTTTAGATAATAACCCAGGAGATTTTGAAATCTATGAGCTAGCTTATAATGAACCATTTACGTTGGCAGACGATATTTTTGCACTGGAGGGTTGCTTTACTTTAAGCGAAAGCATTGCCATCACAAATAATCAAACCAATTGTATTCCAGTAGTGGGTGATTGCATGAACCAAGGAGGAGAAATAGCGTATTCTGGTCCCACAGGAATATGTGGATCTGATGGGCAAAATGATCTGTTAGCAATAGATATGATTGTAAATGGAGGAAGTAATAAGGTTTTCTTAGTGGTGAATGAAGCAGGTTTGATTGTAAATGTTGCACCCGCCTTAGTAATCCTAAATAATCCTTTTCCAGAAGGAGTTTATGAAATTTATGCCATGAGTTATGAGGATTTTCCAGCAGGGGTGATGGTTAACGCTAACTTTAATGAATTAGAAAACCTTTGTTTGAGTAATAGCATTTCGATTATAGTATCTGACGACTTTTGTGAAGGTGCGGGTGTACGAGGTGGACAGGTTACAGATGACTTTGGACAAACAGAGGTGAAGTTTTGTACCAATCTAATAGAAGAAGTATTTACGATTGATTTAATCAATACAGGATCAGAAGCTTTTAGTTATACCTATATAGAAACAGATGAAAATAATATAATTACGAACATATTTGACGGAGCGTCGGTGATGTATATTTCTGACCCTACTAAAAGTATGAACAAAAGAATTTGGGGTGTTTCGTACACTGGCAATTTCATTGCTTTTGTTGGAGAAGAAATTAGCAGCGTCCTCTTGAGTGATGAATCATTTAGCGTTTCTGATAATTTTATTGAGATTGAAATTTCAGTGGTGATAGCAGAAGATCCAGTAATTTTAGGATTTGACATCCCATTTTTAGAAGTGTCAGCAAATGAGACTTATGATATAAGCTTGATGCCGAATATGTCCTCCTTTTTGGATTATAATACAGCCTACATTTTATTTGATACAAATGGCGTAACGATTATTGATATATTGTATCCAGATGATGATTTTAATATTACGTTACCAGCCTTGACAGAAACACCAGTTAGCGGAGCCCTACTTCAGCTGTCCACGATAGCCTACACTGGCAATATTCTTTTAGAGGTAGGAGGAGAAGCTAATAGTTCCTTTCTACCAAATGCGACAAATGTGACTGATGGATGCTTTGAAGTAGCAGGCGTAAATATTTCTATCCAAGTTGTTAGTGGTTCAGGTGGTATCGTGTTTCCATTACTGAATGAACTACGAAGATCTAGTGGAGAAGAAATAGAATTAAGGCCAAACCCTGCTAAAGAGATTGTACAGGTTTATTTACCTTCTTCCTTTGTGGATCAAAAATTAGTAATTCATATTATGGATGCAGCTGGAAGGCTGGTATTCAAAAAGAACTTTGATAAAGCGCCAACTACAGAGTCAATTGACGTTTCTCACTTAAGTAATGGGGTGTATATTATACAGGCCTATACGAATAACAGTGCAAGAACTGCCAAGCTATTGAAAATCTAGCTGTATTACTGAGAATGGTATAGCTGAACAATTGAGACAAAAGCAATTTGTAATATTCTTTATATTTATAGATCATTTAGTGAAATTATCTGTTGTGTAAGAAAAGGATTTATGAAGGCTTTTGCCAATTTGTTTTCTGTGTTAGATCAAACTACCAAAACCAATGCTAAAGTAAACGCACTTGCAAATTACTTTGATCTAGCAAATGAAAAAGATAAGCTTTGGACTATTGCTATCCTATCTCACAAGCGTCCGAAGAGAGCAGTCAATACTACACTCTTGCGGACTTGGGCAGCAGAAGTATCCGACCAACCGCTTTGGCTATTCGAAGAATCTTACCATGTAGTTGGGGATTTGGCTGAAACCATTGCCTTGTTTTTACCTCCAGCAAAGAAAAGCAGCGACCGCACCTTGTCCGAATGGATCAATGCCTTGATCAATATTACTAAATCTGAAGAAGCGGAGAAAAAAGAGTTCATCTTACAAGCTTGGTCAAGCCTAGATTACGCAGAACGCTTTGTATTCAATAAGTTGATTACAGGCGGATTTAGAATTGGAGTATCTCAGAAGTTGATGACCAAAGCACTAGCTAAATCTACTGGAATAGAAGAAAATCTATTGGCACATCGGCTGATGGGAAAATGGTTACCAAACGAGGTGACTTTTCAAAGCTTGGTTATAGATCCAAGTGAAACAGAGAATATTTCTCAACCATATCCTTTTTACTTAGCTTATGCCTTAGATCTTGACTTTGAAGCATTGGGGGATGTCAATGAATGGCAGATTGAACGTAAATGGGACGGCATTCGTGGACAAATAATAGTTAGAGAAGATCAAATATTTGTATGGTCTAGAGGAGAGGAATTAATTACAGATAAATTTCCCGAGTTTGAGCCGTTAGCCCAGCTCTTGCCAAACGGTACAGTCATCGACGGTGAGATTATCTGCATGGAAGGTGACCAAATTCTGAGTTTCAATGTACTACAGCAGAGAATTGGTAGAAAAAATATCACTAAAAAGATCTTGAAAGATGCTCCTGTAAAGATGATTGCCTACGATATCTTGGAGTTTGATGGTAAAGATGTACGATCTGAAACCATGAATACTAGACGACAACTACTGGAGCAAGTTTTAGAGCAGCCGACAGATGGAATTTTAAGGTTATCAGAAATAGTAGAAGCGACTTCCTGGGAGAATTATGCTGAGGAGAGAGAAAAGTCTCGTGCTTTTGTAGCAGAGGGCCTAATGCTCAAAAGAAAAAATTCTGTTTATAAAACAGGCCGAAAGAAAGGCGACTGGTGGAAGTGGAAAGTAGATCCTTTGGTTATAGATGCAGTTATGATCTATGCACAACGTGGGCACGGAAGAAGATCAAGTTTATTTACCGATTATACTTTTGCAGTTTGGAATGGAGACTTGCTTGTTACCTTCGCAAAAGCGTATTCTGGACTAACGGATAAAGAATTTGGGGAGGTCACCAAGTTTGTAAGAAAGAACACCGTAGAAACTTTTGGTCCAGTAAGAAGTGTAAAGCCTGAGTTAGTATTTGAGTTGGCGTTTGAAGGAATCAATAAATCTAGTCGGCATAAGTCAGGAGTTGCCTTGCGTTTTCCACGGATAAGCCGCTGGCGTAAAGATAAGCCTGTTTCCGAGGCAAATACGCTAGAAGATCTGCATAAGATGCTTGAAATATACGGATAAAAAAAGCCACTGCTCAAAAAAAAGGAGAGCAATGGCTTTTAGCATTTTAGGATTATCGATGCAAGATATTAATTTCTCAGACTAAGCTGCGAATTATGAGCATTTCCTTTCTTCGAGATTTTAATTCTTGAGTTTGGAGACCATTCACCATCCGTTAGACCGTCAAGCATATTTATATACATATCTCTTGTTTGATCGGATTGGAGCTTTCCATTTACAGTCATCTTATTTTTCTTAATTGAAAATGAAAATTTATTAGCATCTTGAATTAGGCCATCTCTTAACAACTGATCCGTAATAAGTTGATAAATGTTGTTAGAGGGAAGTTCAACATCTTGCATGTTGATAGCAATGATTTTACCATTTTTCGCCATCTCTTTTCCGAGTTCGGCCAATTCTGATTCTATTCCTTTCCTCATTTCTATATTATCAATTTCTAAGTCTCTGAGCTCTTCTCCTAATTCTGTACTGAGCTCATTCATCTCTTCTGCTAGCTCTTCCATCATTTCCATTCTCTCTATATTTAACTCTTTCATCTCTTCTGCAATGTCCTTCATTTCATCTTGAATGTCTTTGGAGACGTCTGCGAACCGAACCCCTAGATCTTCATTAAATCTAAAATTGGAGTTACTATCAGCATTAAATCTGCGGCTTGCATTTTTCGCATTTTGTTTTGCTTCCTCTACCAGCGCCTGTATTTCTACTTTTTGTCTTTTTAAGTCTGCTTTTATACGCTCCTTATCTTGTTTTAGCTCAGAGGAGTATCGTTGTCTCAATGCTCTATTTTTATCTTCTTCCTTATTTCTAATTGCGTCCGTTTTTGCCTCTAGTCGTGCTGTTTTTTTAATTAATTCTGTCTCTTCTTCATTTTCATAGACTATAATATCTGCGCTTTCTATTAATGATTTACGTTGATTATCTGTTAAGTTATAGTGTATTTTATCAATCTCTTCTTCGCTTAGATTCTTACCATTTACTTTCACCTCTGCGATGTTGCCGTCTTTGACTACTATTTGAACATTGCTATTTTCGGTTAACTTTTCGAAATCTGGTTTGTCAAGATAATTTTTCTCTAAATCATATTTGATCTCTGGTTTCACTTCTTGTGGTAGGGTATCTGCAACAATATTTATAAGTGTGGAACTTTCAGGTATCTCTAAACTTAATTCTTTTACATTATTGTCTTTTGAATTTACATCTAATGTGAAAAAGAATAGTCCAATAAAAATAAGGCAACACATCATTATTTTTTCTTTCATGTTATTGTTTTTTTGAGGATGATTTAATATTCTCTGCGCTCTACGCAAGAGTGGTTTTTTATCTTTTGAGAATCCCATAGCAAGAACAGGATCTGTAGTATTATTTTCTTCTATAGCGATCAATGCTTTTACATAGTGTACGCTATTTCCAGTTAAGGAGATAGCGAGATCATCGCAGCAATGCTCTCTTTGATTTTTGATAATAGCAGAAATAATCCAAACACCAGGATTGAAATAATATAAACTTTCTAAACAAGTCTGGATAAAATTGATCAAGTAATCTCTTCTTATAATATGCGCTAATTCGTGTGCCATGATGGCTTCAACTTCTTGTATGCTCATCTGATTGAGCATGCCGATAGGAAATAATACTATCGGCTTTATAAATCCAAAGGTCAAAGGGCTCAATATTTTATCGGATTCTCCCAATTGTATTTTTCCAGTGTAGCCTACTTTTGTTTGTAGTCCTTGGAGTAGGGAATCCCAAGAATTATCAATTTTAACCATCTTACTTTTTAGGCTATGTAGCTGGCCAAGTCCAAATAAAATTCGAAGAATAAAAAAGCAAAATCCAAACATCCAACCAAGCGTAATTATTCTACTATTTTCGGTGATGCAATTACTAATTTGGGACAATGTAGATTGATCCTCTTGATTAAGTTGGATAGACGACCCTGTCCATTGATCGGTGACAAGGGTAATTCCTGTTTGTACATCCAAGGGTAAATCAAAGTAAAGGTAAAAGGTGCATATACTTGTTGCTAAAAGCAGCAGGAGTGATGCGGCTGATAACATATACTTAAAGCGAGCACTAATAGCGATGGCATATTTAATGAATATGGATAAAACTGTGGCAATTAACATTGCTTGCCAAATAGAATGAAAGAGCGTCCAACTTATAGCGTGCATCATTTCACCTGCGTATACTGTAAAGAGCGTTTCCATATTTTACTTGTTTTCAATTTTTTTGATTAATTCTTTTATTTCATCTAGTTCTTCCGAGGAAGCTTTATGATTGCCTAAGGCTTGGAGTACTAGGTTTTTTGCCGAACCACCAAATGCAGTGTTGACAAATTTTTTGAGTAGTTGACCTCTCATTTTTTCTTCATTGACCTTGGCCTTATATATGTGTGTACGAGAAGAGGTGTCTCTTGTGAGCAATTCTTTCTCAAGCATGAGTTGCATGATTTTGAGACTAGTGGTGTACCCGACTTCTCTTTTTTTGTTAAGGATATCGTTGATGAAACGGACACTCTGAGGACCATGTTCCCAAAGAATATTTAGAATTTCAATCTCCGATTCCGTAGGTTTTGATTTATGATTACTCATTACTAAAGTTTAATACGAATCATTTCGTAGAACAAATATATACGAAACTATTCGTAGATGCAAATCTATTACGAATTAATTCGTAGTTTATTTTATGCCATTATTTCTATTGAGTTTGATTAGTAGATATAATACACAATCAAAATTTTTTGGACTAGCGCTGAGGAGTAGTGCGCTGCCTTTTTCAGGTAGCGCAGACCCTCGGCTGTGTCTATGGATGCGCCGTAGCGCTATCCATAGACACAGCCGAGGGGCCGAGGCGCACGCCGAGCTACGTATCATAGCGACTCTGGTACTATTATATAATGCTGCCTTAGCAAGCATTATATAATAGTACCAGAGTAGGCCCCATATTCTCATTTGTAAGCACTATTGCATACCCGCCTATACTTCCTTACATTAGCAAAAAATATCAAACATGAACTTTAAAAACTTTGAATACAAAAGACCCATTTTAGAAACTTTCGAAAAATCTTTTAAAACATTATTAGACTACTTCAGTAAGGCCTCCAATGTTGAAGAGGCAATTAATCTATTTGCGCAAATTGGAAAACTACGTAGCGAGTTTATGACGATGTATAATATTGCCCACGTCCGACACACGATAGATACTACGAACGAATTTTATGAAAAAGAGCAGGCATATTTCGATAGTAATCTACCCGGATATCAAGATTTGGTAACACAGTTTTACAAAGCACTTATGAATACGAAATACCGTGCTGGATTAGAAGAAAAATGGGGCAAGCAACTTTTCGTCATTGCGGAATTGAGTCTCAAAGTATTCACTTCAAAAGTATTGGAGGACCTTAAAAAGGAAAATAAACTCAGTTCTGAATACGTAAAAATTAAGGCAGGAGCTGAAATAGAATTTAAAGGTAAAAAGTATAATCTATCTGCATTTGTCCCAATAGAAGCTGATGATGATAGAGGTGTACGTGAGGAAGCTGCCCGAGCAAAGTGGGACTTCTACGCACAGCAATCAGAAAAAATGGAGGTGATCTTTGACGAGTTGGTCAAGACGAGGCACGAAATAGCAAAAGCGATGGGCTACAAGAATTTTGTGGAACTAGGCTATAATCGCATGATTCGTTCGGACTATAATGCAGAAAAAGTAGCTTACTACAGGTCACAGATATTGGAACATATAGTACCAGTTGCGACTGACCTGTATGAGCGACAAGCTAAAAGGTTAGGAATTAAAGATATGAAAATTTACGATGAAAATTATTCTTTTGCCTCTGGAAATCCAAAACCTAAAGGCGATCCACAGTGGATAATTAATCACGCAAAAAAAATGTACGAATCACTTTCACAGGAGACAGGGACTTTTTTTAACTTTATGTTAGAGAATGATTTAATGGACTTAGTGAATAAAGAGGGAAAAGCGACAGGCGGTTATTGCACGTATATTTCTGGCTATAAATCGCCATTTATATTTTCTAATTTTAATGGTACGAGTGGAGATATTGATGTCCTTACCCATGAAGCAGGACATGCATTTCAAGTTTTTTCTAGTAAAGAAATTGGGATTAGTGAATACAATTGGCCTACTTATGAAGCAGCTGAAATTCACTCTATGAGTATGGAGTTTTTTACGTGGCCCTGGATGAATTTATTTTTTGAGGAAGATGTTGAAAAATATAAGTTTTCGCATCTGTCAGGTGCTATTAAGTTTTTACCGTATGGAGTAGCAGTGGATGAGTTTCAGCATTTTGTCTATGAGAATCCTGATTGTGGTATTGAAAAACGAAATCAGGCATGGAAGGAAATAGAGCAAAAATATTTGCCACATCGGGATAATGGAGGAATTCCTTTTTTAGAGAAAGGTGGACTATGGCAAAGACAGAATCACATATTTGCCTCTCCTTTTTACTATATCGACTATACACTTGCACAGGTTTGCGCTTTTCAATTTTGGAAGAAGGACCGGGATGATCATGACAATGCGTGGTCTGATTATTTACGCTTATGTAAAATGGGTGGAAGCCAGTCATTTTTGTCACTGTTAGAGACTGCCAAATTAGATTCGCCTTTTAAGCCCGGTACAATTGAGGAAGTGATGAAGCCGATCAAGGCTTATCTAGACAAAGTTGACGATTCTTTATTTTAGCTGTTTATGATGGGGATTAGGTTATTACCTTGTACTATCAATAAAATTCATACTGTCAGATGCCATTAAGCGTTCGTCTATAATTTTACTTTTGTCATCCGATTTATTTAGAAAATATTTGTTTACATTATATATTATGGACACGTTGTAAATAAAAATCTATAAGTATGAAAAATCAGATAAAATTAATTCTTGCTTTATTGGTAATGATCCTTGTTGGACAGAGTTGTTCCAATGACCCCTGCGGTAATAATAAAGATGCCTTTTTAGATAAGTTCGAGGTGCTGGTGGATAAGATAGAGGGCATCGATTATGATACGGAAGATAAGAACTGGGAAAAGTATAATGAAGAGTTTGAGCACATGATCAAGGAGTGTTATAAAATCCATGAAGATGATCTGAGTAGTCGAGAAGAGCGTAGGTTGTGGAAGAAGACCACTGCCTACTATGTCAGAACATTCACAGGAAATGGGGATCTTGAAAAGCAGGCGGCTGAATTTGGTCGCCTAATTGAAGAAAATGTGGGGGATGTTTCCGATAAACTAAGCAAGGCGATTGATGGAATTGATATTAATATTGATTTTGACGAAGCTGAAATAGAAGCGCTCTTAGAAGAGTTAGGTGGAGATATTGAAAAAATGGGGGACAAATGGGGCAAAAAACTAGAAAAATTGTTAGAGAAGGAGTAAAATTTAGCAACCAAGAGATCAAAAGACCGTCTAATACTTAGATGGTCTTTTTTTATTTGTAATACCCATCTTTTGCACCTAACTTTGCGCCTGTGTATGACATAATTCTTGCATTTTTAACAGCTTTCACACTTACTTATTTTGCGATTCCTTCAATTATTAAGGTTGCAAAAATAAAAAACCTGTGTGATGAACCTGGTGAGCGACGATCTCATACGGAAAGTACTCCCTCTTTGGGTGGTGTAGCTATCTTCGCAGGAGTTATCTTTTCGATTATTTTATGGACTCCCTTTAATGTTTTTGGTGATCTACAATATATTCTATGTGCGTTTATTATTATTTTTCTAGTCGGAGCAAGGGACGATATTGTGCCTGTTTCACCTACTAAAAAGCTTATTGCACAGTTTTCCGCCACTTGCATCTTAGTTTTTAAGTCTAACGTGGTTATCACCAGTATGTATGGTTTATTTGGTATTGGAGACCTTGATATATATGTGAGCTATATCTTCTCCATATTTACTATCCTAGTTATTATCAATGCATTTAATCTTATTGACGGCATTAATGGTCTGTCTGGAAGTATAGGCACTTTGATATCACTTACTTTTGGTACTTGGTTTATTTTGATAGATCGACTGGAGTTAGCAGTGATTGCTTTTACGCTTGCTGGCTCTACCATTGCATTTTTGAAATACAATGTGACGCCTGCACGCATATTTATGGGGGATACAGGATCACTGCTGCTCGGCATAGTTTGCTCCATTCTAGCGATTAAATTTTTGGAGTGGAATAAAACCATAATGACCGTCGCTGAGTACAGTTACTTGAAACCTTTTGCAGTGAAAAGTGTGCCTGCAGTAGCTATAGGAATAATGATTTTGCCGCTATTTGATACGTTGAGGGTATTCCTCATGCGCGCTATGCGTGGACGCTCCCCCATGAGCCCAGATAGAAATCACATTCACCATCTCTTAATAGATTTTGGATTTTCTCATATGAATGCGACGGGCATTTTAGTAGCAGTCAATACGCTATTTATTTTGATGGCTTTTAATCTACAACAGATTGGGAGTTTTAATCTCATCTTACTTATTGTGGGCTTGATGACTTTGTTAACAGGTATTCTGTTCTACTTTGTAAGACAAAAGAGAATCGCTCAGAAAGCTACAGAAATGCCAATAATCAATAACGATGGGTCAGTGCGTTTATCGAATAATCACAAAGCGGTTAATGCCTTGAAAAAAAAAGTTTCAAGAAATAATTAACTAGTTTGGATTACCGCATATTTAACAACTTTCAACTTACCTTACTTCTATGCGTTTTTTTGACTGGTCATAGTTGACTATCTTTCCATTATTTATAATAGAGATACCTTAAGAATTGTCTCAGGTATAGAAAATAATAAGAAATGAATTATCTATGGGTTTTTATTGGCGGAGGATTGGGAAGTATGCTGCGTTTCGGCATTGCTGATTATCTGTCCAGATATGAATTTGTTTTTCCATGGGCTACTCTAGTAGCTAATTTTGCGGCCTCATTGCTGTTAGGTTTTTTTCTTGGGCAAGCTTTGATGGGGCCTGTTTCTGATGTTAAAAAAGCGTTATTGATGACAGGGTTTTGTGGCGGGTTTAGCACATTCAGTACATTTAGCGCAGAGTCATTTCTTTTGCTGCAAGAAGGGCAGTATGGGTATGCGATTATGAATATTGGGTGCAGTATTCTGACTTGTCTTGGCGGTGTCTATTTAGGGCTGAAGATGGGATCGCAATAAATTTCTACATTCTCAACCAAGTACGTGCTTCCATCCACAATTTATTGAACTCCTCCGATACTTTAAATCGAAGGGTTAGTAGTATATAAAGTCCTCCTACCAATACCGACTTCAAAATGATATTTAAGACTGCACTAGCCGTGTCTGGAATCAATACTGTGATCCCAAAAGATAACATTCCAATCACTAGAACGCCAAAGGTAGCCTTGCTGAATGGCTGAATCTTAAACTTGATATAAATAAAAATAACCTTGATCAAGTTGTATAATGTTAATGATAAGAAGGTTGCCATAGCAGCACCAACAACCTGAAACTTAGGAATTAAAACCAGATTTAGAATAATGTTGATAACGGCCATCAGCAAGATCGATACTACGTTAAATCTGTAATACTTCGAGTAATTTATGATTTGCGAATTAATGCTCGTAGCCATGTCTAAAAGCTTAGCCAGCCCTATTGTAAGCACTATATAATATCCGTTTGTTGGATCAAAATCATTACCCGGCATCAAAGCAAATAAGTCTAAAATACTTGCCATAACCAATATGAAAAACAGCACGCCGAAGACGAGCAGATTCAAAGAGGACTTAGCGTAGAGATCATCCACCTGAGCAAAATCTTTCTTGTTGATAGCGTCGGCTACTATGGGGGAAGCTATTTGTAAAATGGCTCCAGTAGGAATTGCTATTGCATTTCCAATGAATAAGGAAATAGTGTAAACACCATTGTTTTGGAAGTCTAATAACGTACTCACCATGATAGAGTCGATCCTAAAAGCCAACATACTTCCAATGCCACTAAATAAGGAAAATGCAGCGAAAGAAGACATTTCCTTAAACATCGGTTTATCCATGAGCTCAAGACTGGGTCGTATAAATAAGTGCCCCAAATGCGAGAGGTACAATAAGATTCCTACTAGCGCCATTATGTAAGTACCTAAAATACCATTTGTCAAAAGCGCGAAGGAAATATATTCGTAATAGTACAGCAAGATTAGTATAGGTAGACTAACTTTGATCAGATTTAAAAAGATCGAAGGCACTACGATCCGCTTAAAATTAGAGGTATAGCTATACAGTAAATTAAAAAGAGAGATGATTATTGCAAGGATCGCTATCTTGTAAAATTGACTGGAGTAGACTGGTGCATACTTAGAATACCACTGCGTAATTTGCTCATCGTAGATAAATATTCCAATGAGCCCGATAAGACTTATCAAGCTCACACCCAGAAAAAATTGAATGCCTAGCAGACCCAAAAAACCATGATGCTTATTCTCATCGCTTTTAAAAACGGGGAAATATTTAATCGCTAAAGAGGTCGCACCAAGTAAAATAAATGGCGTAAGTAAAAACGCCGTATCTATAATAAATCTAGCTGCACCATATAATTCGGTATCCAGAGAATAAATAAAGATAGTACTAAACGCCGCTAGGAATACCCCAGCATAGTTCACTATACTTTGTTTTATCCCTTGCCGTTTTATTACCCCCATTGATTAGGTTCCGCCGATTTAAATAATGAAACAGCCAGACAACTGATTTATTGCCTCCTTGAGGACGCTATAATTATATGATAAATAGCTTCGCTGGCCTACTTCTTCTTACGTTTTGCTTTCTTTATAGTTGGTTTATAATCGGACTTATCTGCCGAAGTAACTTGTGAGTTTACTGCCATTTCTGAATTGGTCGGATCAGTAAAGTCTTTGTACGTTATAAAGAGAATGTAGAATAATCCTATAACCAATAGAATAGACAAGATCAAAGTGATTATTTCCCCTTTATAATAGGAGCTAGGCTCAAATTTGAATTCGATGGTATGCTTTCCTGCGGGTACTTTGAGTGCTCGGAGAATGTAATTTACCCGAATATGATCTGCAGCTACACCATCAATGTAGGCATTCCATCCCTTATCAGGTCCATACCATACTTCTGAGAATACTGCTAAGTTTTCAGCACTGCCATCATAAGAATAAGTCATATGGTTTGGCTTATATTCCGTTAAGTTAATTTTACCTGAAGTAGTAGGTTGCATTCCACTTACATAGCTAGCAAACTCTTGGTGCACCACTGCTGTCTGCGCAGGATCAAACCCTGTCAGCGCTTCTATTTCCTCATTGGCGGTATTCACCATTTTTATTTGGCCTACTGTCCAAGCATTGCCTAAGCCAGGAAACTGCTGGAGTTTTTGTTCACGGCTAATTACGTATTTTGTATTCAACATAGCCAATACCGCTTGATTGCCTTTTGCAATTTGATTATCTATCAGATCCGCAAAACGCTGAAGTTTAGCAGCATTGTATCCACCAATAGTTTTGTGATAGTAAGAAGATTCTGCAGAGTTGAATGTATTGATGCTCATATCATATACTCTATAGTGAGGGTCTTTATCTTTCAGTATTTGCGTATCGACAGGACGCTTTACAAAAGTTTGTTCATACTTAGATTTGTTTACAAAGTCTCCACTATCTACATAGCGCTTGGCTACTGTAACGACATCTCCAACGGCTAATACACCTATACCAGCTATCATAACTGTAGACTGAATTTTGCCTTTCAGATAAGCCCATAAAAGGCCTGCACTCACCAAGATGAGTCCTAAAGAGCGGAAAGCATCCGTTCTCAATAATGAAGCACGATCCATTTTGAGCGCATCTACACTATACCCAGCTTGTGCTAATCTAGCATCACTAGATGAAGACATATCGAACATAGTAGGAGCCAAAAGACCAAACAGTAAGCATATTCCTCCAGTGATCCCAGCTGCTATAAATACCTTGCGTATCATAGCTCCATGTTGATCTTTGAGGGAGACTACTTTGGACATTGCCAACATACCCAAGATAGGTACAAAAAATCCAGCGACGACAAGAATACTGTTGGGGGTTCTAAATTTATTGAACAATGGAAAATAGTCAAACATCAATTTATTAAACAAAGAAAAATTCTTACCTAAGGAGGCGAGCAGCATGAGTAATACTACTACAGCTAACCACCACTTTATACTACCTTTTACGGTTAATAACCCTAGTACAAATAGAAAGCAAATTATAGCACCAAAATAATAAGGTCCACTAGTAGACGGTAAACCTCCCCAGTAAAGTGGCGCTTTGAAGTTCTTACCGATATTAGCGCCTTTACGTTTCAGATCTTTGTATAAGGCGGATTTTGTGCCTACTTTTTCTCCAGAGCCACCACCTGCAGCTCGTGGTATGATACTAGATGCTAAATCTACCCAGTCATTACTCCATACCATGGCGTACTCCCATTCCAATCCTTTTGTTTGAGATGAAGTCTTGGCGACCGATGAAGTGGAAGTCAATATTGGGTCGCCACGCATCGTGTCTTTCGCATACTCATAAGTAGTCCATAGTTTAGAGGCGGATGACCCTACCCCTACACCTGTTGCTAATAATAGTACCAATAATGCTTTTCCAAGGTGTACGCCTTGACCATTTTTAAGTAGGTTAACTATTTCTATAAGGATATATATACCCAGTGCCAGAAAGAAATAATACGTCATTTGGATGTGGTTGGCGTATAAACTAAGACCCAGCCCTAGAGCAAAAATAATTCCACCCTTGAGATATTCCTTGCGGAAGGTCATGACCATACCCATAGCAATAAGTCCGAAAGTGGCGAGGACTCGCAGTTTTGTCATATGCCCCGCCTCAAACAAGGTCATATTGCCAGCTGAAAAGCTAAATGCAAGTGCGCCTATTATACTTATCCAAGGATTCACTCGGAGGGAAATCATAAACAAATAAAACATCAAGGCCATCGCAAAAAAGTATCCTATAGGACGAGGGATAAACAGATTAGATGCCTTTTCTACATGATGAAGAAGATTGCTGGGTTGGGCGCTGTCAATCTGATAAGTAGGCATCCCCCCAAATATTGAGTTTGTCCACAATGTCCGCTCTCCCGTTTTTTCTTTAAAATCCCTTATCTCCTTTGACATCCCTCTAAAGGAAATAATATCCCCCGCTGGAACTACCTTACCCTGTATTTGAGGCAAAAAGTAAATGATAGATACAAATAAGAATATACCTGCCGCAGCTAAGTGTGGAAGGAAACGTTGAAATGGATTAGGAGTAGCCATAGCGAGTTAAGATCTGCATTACAATTAATGAAAGCAAAAATAGTTATTTATTCCCTTCTGTCCGAATCGTAGGAGCTAAGACTGTTTACTTCGCTTCCAAGCCTTTGAGTATCTCCAAACTGACAAACTTCAGTGCCTTCTCATGTGTGGACTCCAGCACTACATTAGGAGCAGCGCCTGCATCATAAGCTTCCTTCCATCTAGATGCACAAAGACACCATTTATCTCCTGGCTTGAGACCTGGAAAACTACTAGGTGATGGTAGTGGCGTGCTTAGATCGTTTCCTTGTGCTTTGGTATAAACTAAGAACTCTTCAGTGACTTCTGCACATACCACATGCACGCCAAAATCTTCATGTCCAGTGGTGCAAAATCCATCTCGGTAAAATCCAGTTACGGGCGTGTTGCAGCACATTTCTAGCTCGCCGCCGAGTACATTTTTAGGTTTTGGATCTTTCATAGTATGGGTATTTATAGCAAGGGCTAAGTTCAAGATAAAGCCCAAAGAAAGTACAGAAATTAGAATTTTTATAGACGAATTCATAAACCAAATTTAAACTTTATTCATTTAACATGTCATCCATTTCATAGACCATAGTGAGATGATCATTTGCAAAATTACACCAGTGGCAGGTAGGTTTTCCACATCCTTCATCAAATTTATGGGCGTGAATATTTGCCCACGTTTCTTTGATCAAGCCGCCTACCAGTTGTTCATCTTCTGACGCTATTTTCACTGTAAACTCATCAAAGTGATCTTTGTCATTTGGTTCTAGTGAGGCTATTTTTGCGGCTTGCACATTATATTGACTATCCCTAGAATTTTCGAGTAAGATTTTATAAAAAATAAGCTGTCTCCAATAAGATTTACCTTCTGGATAGGCCTTGGTAGGACCTCCTACTTTACTTTTCATATTTGTAGTGCTACCCGTTTTATAATCGACTATTTCAGCCTGGGTAGGGGAGATAATATCTACTCTGTCCAAGTAGCCTCGCATAATGACGCCTTCGAAATCTACAGAGTCAATTTTCATTTCGAGTTTGACATTTTTTGGCCATGAACTTACTTGTTGTTTGTATAGGTCTGTAATGTTTTTTACTCCTTTATCCAGTCTAAATTTATAACCTGATTCGGAGAAGAGACCTTTCCTTTTAAACATTTCAATTTCGAAAAATTTCAATAACTGCCCGACATCACCAAATTCATTTTTAGGATCCTCCATCATCTTTGCAAAATACTTGTACATAGCGTCATGTAGTGCGGTACCGTAAGCCGCGGCTTCACTGCTAAAGCCAGGGACTCTCAGTACATTTTCATAGTAAAAACGCAAGGGACATTCTAGGTAAGCATTAAATGAGGAGGCACTCAGCGTGAAGTTTTCAAGCAATTTGCTCATGCTTTTATTGTCCAACATATTATCCTTAGGCAATTGAGTCAGCCGCATAAAAAGTGCTTCTGACATATCCTCTTCTTTGCTTTCTATGTCTTTAGTGGTTACCCAATCTCCCTGTAATATTTCATCTAAATATTGCGAAGTATTATTTTTTTTGCCTCCTTCCTCCTGTCTAGAATAGGTAAAATATAGTTGCTCTTTTGCCCTCGTCATGGCTACATAAAACAGCCTGCGTTTGGATTCATTCAAGTCTTCTTCTGTTGAGAAAGTGAGCGTGTCTGGAAAACTAAAATTATAGTTCCCTGTCCTGCCTGGATCCCATCCTTTCTTACTGCAATCAATCATGAAGACGACTCTGAATTCTAATCCTTTTGAGGCATACGCGGTCATTAAATTGACCCCTTCTCCAGCGCCGATGATCTGATGCATATCTATACCTAAACCCAGCTCCACCATTCGGTCTATGAGATTGTTCAGTTCTGCTAAATCGAGTGTATGGTCACGCAGCGATTCTTCTTCTACAAACTGATAAAAGGAGTAAAGCACTTGTACATACTCATACTTTTTTTGATGCGTACTTATATATTTTAGTAGCCCACATTCATTGATTAATTTCTGCACAAACTCAGATAAAGAGTACTCTTTGGATTTAGCAATAAGCATTTCTATCAACTTGCTGAAATCTAGTAAAATATTTGGAGAAGCTATTTTTAATTCTTTTAAAAGCGCCTCGTCTGCTATAATTTTTCTCCAATATCGTCCATCTTCATTTCTGTCTAGCGACGCAAAATGGAATTGCAATTTTGCCAAATCGCTATAGTCAAAATGTAAGAAATCAAAGTGCAATAATTTAAATAAAAGCGCCTCTCCTTCGTACGGTTCTGCATCTTCTTTTTCTATATATTCAAAAAGTAATTTTACTTTTTTTATCAGTGGATGCTCAAGAATATTGATCTTCTTTTTGGTATTGATCGGGATATTGTCCTTGACCAATAAGTCCATAATATTCGCGCCCTGCTTGTGTTTGGTGTACAATATAGCAATATCTTGGTACGCAATTCCTTGCGCATGTAACTCCTTTATTTGTTGGACGATATAAACATCCTCTTGATTTTTATCTTGAAAGTTGAGTAAGGTAGGCTTAAGCTTAGTATCTGCGTAGTCCGGGTTTCGAGCAGTTAATTCTTTGGTTAAGTCAAGTGCTTTGAGATTATTTATGAGTCTATTTGTATTGTGTTTTATGAGTATATTGGAGGCATCTAATATAGTCTGCGATGAGCGATAGTTTTCTTCCAAACAAACTACTTTTATATAATCCAAATTTTCTTCATAAAAGTCAGTTGTGTTTTTAATTCTTGCTCCCTGAAATTCAAAAATAGACTGATCATCATCTCCTACTATAAATACATTAGGTGCATCCCAATAGGAAGATAGTAATTGTACAATTTCATTTTGAGCGCCATTAGTATCTTGAAATTCATCAATTAAAAAATAGTGATACTGCTCTTGATACCGCTGCACCAATTCTGGATTTTTCTTGAATTCGGCAATCACCCATAGGATCATATCGGCAAAGTCAAAGCGATTCAATTCTTGCATTTCTGCTTTGTATAAAGGCAGCAAAGCGGCAGCAGCAATTAGCTTATCCATTTTACGTTTTTCTATACGTACATCATTTATTTTGACATCTCCTTTTTGAAATTCTTTGTACTTTCTTTTATACAAAAATTTTTCACGCAGTGGGAGATCGGCCATATATTTTTCAACTGCATCGTTGATGTATTCTGGTGTCCAACCTTCCTTTTTCATGGTCTGGATCAAGCCCAATATTTTACCCTCTTCTTGGTAAGGATTTCCACTTTGTTTGAGTGGACTATACACGTCAAGTTTGTCCAATATTTTCCGAACTATTTCGAATTGCTCCAACTCACTCACCGCTTGTAAATCTTGCTTTCCAAACAAAAAATAATTTTCTTGAATCACATAGTTACAAAAAGAATGAAAAGTAAAAATATGTATTTTGTGTGCGATCGGTCCTATGAGTGTCTTGAGTCGATCACGCATTTCCACCGCCGCTGCATCTGTAAAAGTAAGGCACAAAATATTTTCAGGCCCTGTATCAGTGCTTGTTAAAATGTTGCCAATACGAGCGGCTAACAATTGTGTTTTTCCAGATCCAGGTCCAGCTATGACCATCACGGGCCCATCGATCGTGTCGACTGCTATCCGCTGCTTGGGATTGAGCCGCTCCAATATTTCTTCAAATGCTTTTTGATTTTCTGCGTGTGCTTTCGACATGACCGAGATTTTTGTTTGTGACTCTAAGATAGGAATTATTTGTTTTTTGGGTGTATCTCGCCTGTTAAAAGCAGGCGAGTCGGGCTCTCCGTTTGTATTCACTATCCCATACCCCTATTCAGGATATGGCTAGCTAGTATTCGCTCCAAGTATTCACTCATCCGTCGCTAGCCATTCCTTCATGAGGTGTCTGGGACAGCTCATATCACTGCGATCCCTTACCCGACCAGAATGGTAAACAGTAATTTTGATCCAGTAAATCAAATAATGAGGGAGCCGCTAGAATTCTTTCTGCAGGATGAAGTAGTCAAATTAGAGATTTAGAAGTTATCCAGGGATTTTAGTATCAAAGGTATGGGTGCAGCGCAATTTTGACCTTTTGCTACTAGGTAAATTTGCATTTTGTATAATGGGCATCTCTAACTACATTCTTGGCCGGTCAGAAAATTAAAAATTTTCTTAAGCGAATTTAAACAAGTCATACTTCGTTGTCCGTCAGTCGCATAGCTAAGGCTAAAGAAAAACCTCTTTATTTGGATATTGCATGCTGCCACAGGCTTTTTAACATGATCCGCTGGATCATATTTCCTTCGCAACAAGTCACTCTTTCTTTCAATTCAAGAGGCAGTTAATAGAGGTGCCTTAAAGATTTTTGCGATAGCGATAGGAATGAGACGACCTCTTGGGAGTAGTCTCGAAAATTTTCTTTCGAGACCGTAGCGGCAGCGGAGTCATGGATAGCGCGGTGGACAGTTTCTACTTTTTTTCATGTAGATACTGGCCGATCGCCCTAACCTATATTTTGCATCTCTTTCAGATCTATATGCGCCACTTTGAGATCATGATGTGATTCGTCTAAGGAATCAAACTGATACCCCAATGCGCTGAAATGAGTCAATACCCTAGGTAGCACAGTCGATAAGATAGGCTGCGCTTTGACGCTATCATGAAAGACAAGGATAGAACCTGGCTTTGTTTTCTTAACTATATTTTGAAAGCAGACCTCTGGATCAAGCTTAGTGTCAAAGTCGCCCGTAAGAATATCCCACATGATGATTTTGTAATGTCGCTGTAAAAACTGCGCTTGCTTGGGTTTAAGCTTGCCATAAGGAGGTCTAAATAAGTTGCTTTTAACCAGTTGCGCGCACTTTCGAATGTCATGAAAGTAATCTAAATTATCGGTGTGCCAACCATTCTTGTGATGGTACGTATGATTACCCGTAGCGTGGCCCTCAGTTTTGATACGGTGAAATAGGTGAGGATATTTTGCCACATTCTCTCCTACACAAAAGAAGGTGCCATGGGCTTGATACTCAGCTAGCAGCTCAAGCACCCATTCGGTTACTGCTGGAATAGGGCCATCGTCGAAAGTGAGAAAAATTTTGCGATCAGAAGAAGGTATTTTCCAAGTAAAATTTGGGAAAAGAGACTGAATAAATGATGGTGTCTTTGTTAGATACATATGGATAGGTAAACAAGCTACGAAATACGAATTGTACTAATGGTTTTTCAGCTTGTTTATTTGGAAATAAAAACTCGAGATATATATACAATATAGACGGTTTTAGCCTTAATTTCGCTGCTTAAATTATTTAGATTGAGAGATAATCTTTTCATAGAATAAATATAAAAGAGAATGAGAGTAAGATTTGCACCTAGTCCTACGGGGGCATTACACATAGGCGGCGTGCGTACAGCATTGTATAATTACTTGTTGGCCAAGAAAAACGGCGGAAAGTTCATTCTCCGAATTGAAGATACAGATCAGAAAAGGTATGTACGCGGTGCTGAGGAATATATTAAAGAGGCGCTTTCTTGGTGTGGTATAGACCCTGATGAGGGGCCTGATCAGGGCGGTCCTTTTGGGCCATATCGTCAGAGCGAGCGCAAAAGTAGATACGAAGAGTTTGCATTACAATTAGTAAATAGTGGCAATGCATACTATGCTTTCGATACGCCTGAAGAGATAGAGGCGATGAGAGACGCGCAGCAAGCAGCTGGTAATCAGGGTGCTCGCTATGGGATGGATACAAGAATGTCCATGAAGAATAGTTTAACCATGACTGCTGAAGATACCAAAGCTTGGTTGGATGAAGGTAAGCCATTTACGATCAGGTTGATGATTCCCGAAGATGAAACCATAAGTGTGTCCGATGAGATACGAGGTAAAGTTCAGTTTGAGAGTAAGGAGCTAGATGATAAGGTAATTTTTAAAAGTGATGGAATGCCTACGTATCACCTGGCCAATGTGGTGGATGATCACTTCATGGAGATTACGCATGTCATAAGAGGGGAGGAGTGGCTGTCGAGTACTGGTCATCATGTCTATCTGTATAGATTTTTGGGATGGGAAGAAACAATGCCGCTGTTTGCACATCTACCACTAATATTATCTCCTACGGGGAAAGGAAAACTGAGTAAGCGTCACGGAAAGAAGTTTGGGTTTCCCGTCTTTCCATTATCATGGAAGGCTGAAAAGGAAGAGGATAGCTTTACTGGTTTTAAAGATGCTGGGTATTCAGCTGAAGGCTTGGTTAACTTCTTAGCTTTTCTTGGTTGGAATCCTGGGACGGAGCAAGAGATTTTTTCTTTAAAAGAGTTGGTAGATGCTTTTACGCTAGATCGTATAAATAAGAGCGGTGCTCGATTTGATATAGATAAAGCGAAGTGGTACAATCAACAATACATATTGAAGATGACTGATGAGGAGTTGGCGCAAGAGTACATGGTGATGTCAAAATCTGAAGGAAGAGATGTGGAGCGAGAGTTTGCCATGGCGTATGTATCTATGTTTAAAGAGCGGATTCAGTTTTTGCCAGAACTGTTAAGTCAAGGGCAGTTTTTATTGGAGGATGAATTGTCTAGGTTTGACGAGAAAGCTGTCCGAAAGAAGTGGAAAGGGGATGCCCCTGAAGTGATGGAAAGTTATATTAAGGTTTTAGCTAAGGAAGATAACTTTGAAGCAGCGTATTTAGAGCAATTCACGAAGAAATTTATCGAAGAAAATGGGCTATCATTTGGTTCCCTTTTTCCAGGCTTAAGGTTGGGATTAAGTGGGTCATTACAAGGTCCAGCTATTTTTGACATAATGGCCCTATTGGGAAAAGAAAAGACAATAGATCGCTTAACAAAAGCACCAATTGCCTTTGCAAAAATAAAAGAAGTGTCCAATGGATAAAAAGAAAAAGCAAGAAGAAGAGCCAGATAAGTTAGAGGATTTTAACATCGAGATCAACGAGTTTGGAGAGATTATTACAAACACATCGGTGGAAAAATTAAATCGATTTCTGAATAATAACTTAGAGGATAAAAAGCTGAAAGACAGAGATTTATCTGAGGAGGAGTAAATATGTTGGTAGAATGAATGTGTATTGTGATAACAAATTGGGTTGGGTTGCGTAAGTTTACATATTAAACCTATTTTAAATATGTTTAATGCCTTGCTTAATGAAGCATATGAACTAAAATTTTGGAAAGAGGCATCACAATGGGCAAGCCGTACGTTTTGAAATCGTTACGTATGGTGAAACAGATAAATCCTATGAAAAAATCTTTCTCATCAAAACACTCTTACATCCGAACCATTACTTATAAATAGCTCAACGTCGCTATTATAAGGAAACTGAATTGAAAGTTATCCAATATAATTACATATTATATAATTATGATATGTTTACTATTATGGATACCTTACGCCGTTAATTGAATGCAAATTATTGCGGTCAGTTAATATATATTTATGAACAACACTTACTCTGATTACATAAAGTGTTGATAAACAAGTTTTTATTAACCGATTTTTACTATTATTTTTTAAAATAATAATTAGTATGATACACCGATTACACCCACACTTCGCATTGCTGTCTATGATTGCAATGTTTTTCCTATTTTCCAACAATTCTTATGGTCAAGCTTGTCCCTGTGATAATAGTATAGATTTTGACCTCCCAATGGGATCAAATGTGCCTATTGAGATGGATTGTTCAGTTGATATAGATATCACACCTAGCGCAGATCAAGCATTACGAGGAGAATGGTTTCCTTCAGATGTAATGATTATTGTTAACAATGATGATCCCACTAGTTGTTATGCTTCTACTACTACTATTTCAAATATAATTATAGAATCTGTATTTAATATTACCACCTTTATGCCAGAATCTTTTGCTGGCAATATAGTAACAGGTCTTACTGCTGGTGATAGAATCGTTATAGATTTTGAGGTTACATTAAGTACTGGTCAGTGTAGTGATCTAGAGTATATATTAGAAATATTAGATGATGAACCACCTGTAATTGACTGTCCAGCAGATGTCTTTATATCTTGTATCTCTGAAATACCTTCTGTTCCACAAGTCACCTTCACCGATAACTGCTTCGTAGGAGAGCGGGACGCTGTATATGAAGGTCAAACAGAAACTCCAAATCAATGTAGTGGTGGATCAATTACTAGAACTTGGACTGCTGAAGGCTTTTCGGGACTTACTGATACATGCAGACAGAGTATAATTATTGAAGCAGATAACACTGCACCAACATTTGTAGCCTTGCCAAACGCTGGACCTGTATGTACATTAAGCGATGCCCCAACATATGGCAGCGTTTTTGAAATACAGACTGCGTCAGGAGGTGACGTTACAGATTGTACTCCAGATAATTCATTAGGATATGCAATGCTGCCAGATGTTATTATAAGTGGTACGCCTACATCATGTCCTAGGACTTATAGAAGAAGCTACACGCTTACTGATGACTGTGGAAATGTTCAGACCTACAGCAATGAGATATTGGTAGATGATCCAACCGGGCCTAGCATAAATTCTCAGCCGCAACCAGTTACTGATAACTGCACCGATAACACTACACCAAATGTTGGTTTTGCAAACTGGATAATGAACGGTGGAAATGCTAATGTTCAAGAAGACTGTGGAAACGGTCTTACCACACGAGCTTTTTTAAATGGGGTGGATATTACAGATAATCCAAATGCAAGTTTGAATACTCCATGTCCGAATGGAGGATATGAAGTTACCTTTGTATACACTAATGATTGTGGAAATTCTACTTCTTCAAATCCGACGACCTACACTATTAACGATACTACAACGCCTACCATAACAGATGGAGCTGATGCAGAATTTGTTGACTGTGCGGATGGATCCTACGTAAATGATTTACAGAACTGGGTCAATACAGGAGCAATGTCTACAGCAGTCGATGCTTGCTCGGCAATTACCTTGACTTCTTCTTTAAATGGAAATCCTGCTAGCTTTAATGATATACTGAATGCTCTAAACGCATCCGTAAATGATGGTAATTGTCAGGACAACTTTGAAGTGGAAGATGGCAATCCTTTCACTGTCAATAACGCTATTGGTTCTGTGGAAGTGACTTTCACTTACACAGATGCATGTGGAAATCCTACCCAGCCAGTAACGAAGAGATTTACAGTTACAGATAATGATGAACCGACTATAACAAATATAGGTGGACCGTTGTCTATCTCTTGTGCTCAAGGCGCACCTAATATTACTCCAGAGCAATCATTGACTAACTGGTTGATGGGAGCAGCAGGTGGGAACGCATCTGATGGTTGTGGACCAGCAACTTTTAATGGTACTGTTGTTAATGGAGGGGTTGCTGCTGGCACTCAAGTTCTCACCAATAGTATGGTGACTTATGGCGGCGCATCAATTCTAGAAATACTGACAGACGAATGTGGTATTACGGGTAGCGTAGATGTACGCTTTCAAGCAGTTGATGATTGTGGTAATACAAGTGCTAATACATACGATGCAAGATTTACAATATCGGATAATGACGCGCCAATGATTACTTCTCAGCCAGAAGCAATGGTTGTAAATTGTAACAATGACGAGGCTGCGGCTTTAGCTGCATGGACAGCTACAAGAGGAAATAATCCAATGACTGCAGCAGACGGAGCAACTGCTACTGATAATTGCGGTAGTGTTTCATCCTACTATTTTGTTACTGGAACATATGATCCAAATATGGATATGGATAATAATCCATCTAATGATCCCGGATTTAACGATATTACCTTAGCAGATTTATCTGATGAATGCGGACCTACAGGTTTTGTGAACATGACTGTCTTTTTCGTTGATGAATGCGGAAATACAAGTCAAACCAGTCCTGCTACATTTAGAGTAATAGATGACTCTCCACCTACAGTAACTCAAAATGCAATGAATGCATCTGCTATTTGTGATGGAACAGGAAGTAGTAATACTGCATTTCAAAATTGGTTGAATAATGCTGGTGGAGCGATGGCCAATGACAATTGTAGTGCGACTTCTTTCACTTTTACTCCAGCTAACCCAACTTTGAATTCAGCGTGTGGAAACACAGGTTTTTATACAGTAACATTTTTTGCACAAGATGAGTGTGGAATTAGCGCAAGTGCTGGTCAGGCAACATTTACAATTACAGATAATGAACCACCGACGGTTACTAGTTTTCCAGAAGAATACACAGTTGAGTGTAGTGGGAATAACGCCAACGATCTAAACATATGGGCGGTAACAAGAGGAAACAATCCAAATACACCACAACCAGGTTTAATGGTTATGGATAATTGCTCAGGCAATAATGTGAATACTTATTACTTTGTACAGGGCATGTATAACCCAGCAACAGATACTGATAATAACCCTTCAAATAATCCAGGATTTAATACAGTTTCATTGAGTGATTTATCAGGCAGTGCCTGTATGGCAGGAAGATCTGTGACGGTTGACTTTTTTGCTCAAGATCTTTGTGGGAATAATGCTGGACCATTTCCTGCATCATTTCGATTGACAGATACTGCTCCGCCTGCTATTACAAATCAGCCAACAAATGGCTTGGTTTCTTGTACAGCAGCAAATGGAACAGATTTACAAAATTATATAAATAATAATGGTGGTGCTACAGCAGCAGATGCTTGTGGTGGAATGATTACGTGGAGTACTATACCTGCTAATCCAATGCTTAGTGATGGTTGTGGAAATACAGGTTCTGTAGATATCATTTTTGTTGCTTCTGATGAATGTGGTTTCTCTGTCCAAACGGATCAGGTTACCTTTGAAGTATTTGATACAACTGATCCTACGCTTGCAGGCTCAACAGATATAAGTGAAGAGTGTGGTCCTGGTGGGTCTACTATGAGTGATCAGAATGCATTGCAATTTTGGATTGATTCACATGGGGATAATGATATGAATGATATTGACGCTACGGATAATTGTAGTGAACCAATAGTTTATTCATTTCTGTGGAATGACTCTAATGGAAATACTGGTGGAACTGACTCGGCACAATTTTATCCAATAGTAGATCCTTCCACTTGCGGATGGAGAGTAAATGTAACTTTTGTTGCGACCGATGCATGTAATAATGAATCAAGAAATACTTCTTTCTGGGAAATTATAGATGGTACAGCTCCTGAGTTTACCTCGAATTTATTCACAGTTCAGATTACGGCTGACCAAAATTGTGATTTTGATGATAGTATGGTTCCTGTACCTACAGTAAGTGATATGTGTAGTGGATCAGGAAGTTTAATGGGCACAGGTACTGGCTCAGTGATAATTACTTTCGCTGATAATTCAAACACAGTAGAACCTTGTACAGATAATGTATTCCAAAGAATATCTAGAACATACACTGCTACAGATGCATGTGGAAATGCTGCACAAGCGACACGATTAATCGAAGTAAGAGACTTTATGCCGCCAACGTTTACTATTCCGCCAAACGTAACGGTCAACTGTAGTGATAGTCTTGATCCAGCATTTACTGGAGGAGGTATTACAGATGGTGCAGATAACTGTAGTGGTTTTGAAGTTAACTTCTCGGATTCTAATCCTGGTGGATGTGCTGGTTCTGGTGTGATTACTAGAACATGGACGCTTACTGACGGATGTGGAAACGTGAATTCACAGCAACAGTTTATAACTATTGTGGATGATGAAGCGCCAAATATTACTATTGCGGCTGATGATTTCGAATATTCTTGTAATGCTGACCCTGCTGGAAATGGTTTGAATAATGCATTTTCAAATTGGATTGAGACAATTGGATTTGGTTCAGCTGCAAATGACAACTGTACTACTATTAATAATGTAGGCGGGCCATATAATACAAATACTGGACAAATAGGAAATTCTTCATGGTTCGCATTTCAAATGGGAACTTCGACTCCTGCATTTTTGCCCGGAGCTGCTTGTCCATCAGATATTATCGCATTCGTAGACTTTGTAGTCAGAGACGAATGTGGAAATTCAGCAGTTACTTCAGCAATATTCTCGGTAGTGGATGATACACCACCTGTACTTTCAGGTTGTCCTACAGATATCACAATTACTACTAGTAGTGATGGATTAGGAGATTGTGCAGCTGTTTACGAATTTGCGCCACCTACAGTGGTAGATGGATGTGCAGATGTGCAGATGCCATGTGGACCGATTAGCTTTACATCTTCTGGACCTATAAATAATGGATTTATTCAGCTTACTGGACCAGTAGATCCTAATGTTATTATAGATGCAATATCAATTAACTTTAGTGTTCCTGCAGTACCAACTGTTGCTGTAAGCGACGTTGTGTTTAACCTTGATTTTGTTAATCTTGATGGAGAATTCATCAATTTAGGACATACAGAATTCTTTAATGTATTTGGTGAAGGTATGACGCTATTAGGTCAAACAGCACCTACAGCAACTCAATGTGGAGATTTACCAAACCAACAATATACTATTCCAGCTCAAACTTTTAATCAATGGGCATCGGATGGAGTTGTAACCTTCAACTTGATACCAAATAACCCAGGTGCTGGATTAGAAAATCAAGCTATAAATAATACATGTGGTGGATCAGCTGTTGCTCCAACACTAAATTACGATTGTTCTACACCACCTGCAGGAGGTTCATTAGAATACAGCGTGAATGGAGGCCCGTTTGTGCCTGCTACATTCCCAACAATTTCTCAAGCATTTTTCGGTCCATCATCTGGATTTACAGGTGGCCCTGGCAGCGGATCGGGTACGATGACAGGAACGGGCACGATGACAGGAACTGGATCAGGCATGGGATCAGGTGGAACTGGGACTGGAACTGTAGTTGGAACAGGAATGACATTCGACGGTGTTTCTACAGTTACATTTGTTGCTACAGACTGTAGTGGTAATTCTACTTCTTGTACATTTAATGTAACCGTTGTAGATGATGAGGCGCCAATGTTTGCGGATTGCCCATTAGATAACTTACCTGCAACAATTGCGACGCCTGATTGTAACGCTGTGGATGTAGAATTGCCTAGACCAGATAATGATGTATTCGATAATTGCGAGCTAAATGCTTATGATAATACGATTATGTTCAATGAGCTAAGGTTCACTGCTCATCCGAATATAGATGGTTTCGTGATGGATACAGTGGTGAGTTCATTTAGTTTGGCTGGATCACCTCCTCCATCAGGAGATGGTGTGTTGAATATTATGTTCAAAGGAGATTTAGACAATACGCCTCTAGGTGGTGTAAGCTCCCAAGAGACTTTAAATATTTTTGGAGAAGGTGGTGTGTTTTTAGGTACTACAACTGCTAATATGGGTTGCGGTGATCCTATGATGAATGTTGCTCAAATAACTGTGCCAGCCGCCATGTTGCAGAGCTGGTCAAATAATGGATCAATTGAGATTACTGTAGCGCCTGTATTCAATGGCTTGCTTGGATTTAATAATGATGGAGATCCTAACAACGATGACTACGGTATTAATCCATGTGTTGCACCAGGTACTTTTGCAAGTGATGTATTTTTGACCAATGTTACGGATAGTGGAAATTCTATGCTTTCTGTGCAGCTTGCATTTGAGGCTACCGAGTTTGGATATAATGTATCGGGTGCTACAACTGTAGCTCAAACTATGTTCCCATCTGATGGTTCTAATCCAACAGTAACATTGAATCCTGGTATGAATACGATAACTTATACCGTGAGTGATTTTGCTGGTAACGTAGATAATTCTTCTTGTGTAAGAACGATTAATGTTACGAATCCGAATTTACCAAATCCAAGTATTTCGGCCAATATGACCAACTTTAATTGTCCTGGTGAGACTGTAGTCTTAACAGAGAATTCTGGATACATGGGTACGAATACAATTTATAAGTGGTACATAGATAATGCGCCTTTAGGAACTAATGGACCAGAGGATATACTAGTAAGTAGTACAACAGCACCGACGCTTTCCTTTGGAGCGATATCTGGAACTACTAATTATCACGTAGTTATTTGTGATAACCTATGTACAACCACTGCTTCAAATGTGGTTACTATTACGACGAACATACTTACAGAGTCGCCAATAGTAATAGCTAATCCAAATCCAGTTTGTACTGGAGATGACTTCTTGTTGGCGGTATCGAATCCTCAAGCTTCTTGGTCTAATTATAGATGGGAGGGCCCAGTCGGTTTCTTATTCAATGGTCAATTCCCTCCAGCTGTAACTAACGTTTCAGAATTTAACGAAGGAATGTATACTCTGACAGTGTCAGATAGTGATACGGGATGTGAATTGGTTGGAACTGTCTTTGTGGAGGTTACGCCATTACCAGAAACTCCATTTATAACGAGTAATTCTCCAGTATGTAATGGGGAAAGTATAGTACTTACTACTAGTGCAGTTTGCGATAAGTATACGTGGATAGGTCCTGATGGAAGTAGTACCAGTACGCTGAGTAATCCTTTGCTGTGTACTACAACAGAGACAACCAGTATTCCTCCAGGAAATTCAGCTTATGACGCAGGTCTTTGGTCAGTTATCTGTAGTAATGGTTCTGGATGTTCTGCTCAGTCAACTGAAATTGAAGTATTAATTTCTGATCCAATACCAGTAGCACCATTTATTGTAGGTGGTCAAGCATGTGAAGGAGATATAATACAGTTAGATGTAAATGATATCCCAAGTGCTATATCTTATAGTTGGACTGGACCAAATGGTTTTACCTCTACTATCAGAAATCCAATAGTTACGGATAGCGGTATTTATACATTAACTGTTACTGATAACAATGGATGTACAGGTGTAGGTACTATAGATGTTCAACCTTCAGCAACACCAACGATTACAGCAATAAGCTATAACCCTGGACCGGGTGGATGTGTTACAGGATCTGAGAACTTGCAGTTCATGGTTTCAGTATTCCCTCCGGAATCACCAACAAACGTTTATACATATGCTTGGTCTGGACCTGGTGGATTTTTCTCAATCACTAGAGATGCAATTATACCTAACGTAACGGAAGATGATAATGGAAATTATCAGCTAATTGTGACTGGACCTAATGGTTGTATGTCGGAGCAATTCGAGATTCTTGTAGATGTAACTACAGCACCAGTAACACCAATAATTACTGCAGACGATGATATGGTTTGTGAAGGAGAGCAAATAAGAATTGAAAGCACACCTTACAGTCAGTCGGGCGTAATGTATGTATGGGATGTTCCTGGTATCGGTGATACAATCACGAACGTTCCTACTTTGATCATCGATCCAGCTACTGCTGCTGACGCAGGGTCTTATTCTTTAACTATAAATGTAGACGGTTGTATTTCTAATCCATCTGGAACTATAGTGATAGACGTAACGCCTAAGCCAGAATTACCTGTAATAGTAGGACCTATGATTGTATGTGAAGGTGACGATGTGGTTTTATCGATTACAAATCCTAATCCTGATGCAGAGTATATGTGGACTGGACCTGCAAACTTTAACGGAACAACAATGCCAGTAACGGTATTTGATGTAGGTAATGTGAACCAAGGAGAGTACAGAGTAATATGTACATTGAATGGTTGTGAATCAGAAATCTCAGATCCATTTATCCTCGATGTTCAAGATTCGCCAACGACACCTACTATCGTTCATGACGGACCTATATGTTTAGATGATACAGGTTCAGAGTTGACACTTTCAGCTGGGGCCTTAGTTCCTGGAGCAACTTACGAATGGTTTGATGATGTGAACGGTGGTAACAGTCTTGGATCAACAGGTTTCACGCCTTTCTTAGTAATTGATGATTTTAGCAACTACACTGGAAACGGCGAAAGTTTCATTGTTAACTTTACCGTAGTTGCTACTTTGAATGGATGTACATCATCTGTTTCTATCCCAGCAACAGTGGAGTTCAATACGATACCAACGGAGGTCGCATTTGCGGGTGATGACATCAGTGTATGTAATCAGTCTTCATTATTCTTAAACGCTTCTGCTCCTTCTATAGGAACGGGTATGTGGACATTCATAGGACCAGTTGGTGGACCGACCATAGTAAACGCAGCTGATCCGAATACTGCTGTTACAAATTTACCAGAAGGTAGCTACATATTTAGATGGACACTTTCTAACGGCGGCTGTACAGACTACTCATTCGATGATGTGGTAGTTGTAATAAATACAGTCAATCAAGTAGCTGAAGGTGGAGGACCTTATGCACTATGTAATGTTACTACATTCGACTTAGCTGCTGATGCAGCCTTGACAGGCAACTTGGGAGTATGGACGCAACCATCTGCGCAAGAAGCTGCAGGTATTAATATCGTAGATGAGAACGATGAAAACACGACGGTAACTGGTCTTGAACCAGGGAATACATACTCATTTACTTGGTGCTTAGGTAACCAAGGTTGTGGTCCTAATTTTGACTGCGATGAAGTACAAGTAGTAGTGGCTATAGCAAGTAGTGTTGCATTTGCCGGTAACGACTTCCAAGATTGTGGGGATGATGTAATGATGAATGCTATTGAGCCTGATGAGTGCCAAGGTACTTGGAGTGCTATCGATGCAGGAAACAATGTTGTATTTAACCAGCCTGGCAACCCTAACTCTACGGTTAGAAATTTGACACCTGGAATAAATACCCTGGTATGGACTTTGGACTGTAACGAATGTGGAATTTCTGCAGATACAGTTCTGGTAGACTATGAAGCAGGTGCTATCGCGGAAGATGATTTCTTTAGTGCGCCATTTGGTCAAGTGACTAATGTGGATGTTACTTTAAATGATGCCTTACCGCCTAACTTTACGATCAGCGTTCTGAGTCAGCCTGCTTTTGGAACTTTGCTGGATAATGGAAATGGAATGTATACTTATACCTCCACAACATTTACGGATCAGAATGACATGTTCACCTATGAAGTTTGTAGTACAGTTTGCCCTGATGTATGTGATACAGGTGTAGCAAGTCTTGTAGTATTACCTGCTGGACCTTGTACACCTCCTACTATATTTACTCCGAATGGTGATAACTACAATGACGCCTTCATCGTGTCCTGTTTATTTGAAGCTTCTAAGTTTCCAGATAATGAAGTGACGATTTACAATCAATGGGGTGATCAAGTATTCACCGCACAGCCATATAATAATGACTGGATGGGTACATACAACGGAGAAGATTTACCAGTGGGTACTTACTTCTATGTAATTGATTTGGGTGATGGAAGTGAGCCATTAACAGGATTCTTAGTACTAGAACGATAATGATAATATAAAGGATGAAGCAAGCACTCTGGTGCTTGCTTCGTTTTAGTTTTTCTAAACAGAAAAGATTTTAGAATGAAAAAATTAATATTAGCACTAATTATTTTGGTAACGTTCGCATCTTGCCAAGAACAAAAAATTGGATTTGTAGATAATGGAAAAGTTATTAACGAAATCCAAGAGAAAAAAGATATTGAATCAAAATACGAGACAATAAATGAATCTTTTAAATTACGTGCAGACAGCTTAAGTAAAACGTACCAATCTGAATACCAAATTCTACAAGCTAAAGCAGCAACTATGTCTCAAAGTAAACAACAAGAAGCTGTACAAACTTTTCAGGCCAAAGCGCAACAATTTCAGCAAATGATGCAGAAAGAACAACAGGAACTACAAACTGCTTACCAAACAGATATAGATTCTGTAATTTCTAAAATGAAAACAACTGTAAAAGACTACGGAAAGGCTAATGGTTACAAATTTATTTTTGGAACTAATGAGTCTATTGGTACTGTATTGTATGGTGATGACGCATCAGACTTATCAGATTTAATGATTAAAGAAATAAACGCTAGTTATAAAGAATAACGAGGCCACAAGCTACACTCAAAAACGCTAAATTACCATTTAGTGTTTTTTTTGCGTTAATCTCTTAGATTTCAATGCTTTTAAATAATTACTTCTATTTATTGCAATATTTTAAAGCTATTAATTATTCTATTTTAAGATGATGAAAACCTGCTTAACCTTAAGCTTTATTGTTTTTGCTTTTTGAAGTTTTTGTTTGCTGAAGAAGCTTTTCCGTTTATTTATATAATTCTAAAAATTTCTAAGATGTTTTTACGCTTAGAAAAGCTTTTATAAAAAGTTCATTTTTAGAGCACGTTTGAATTTCAAATATTAATGTAGAAAAAAAATAATTAAAAAACTTTAAAAAATTATTCCGGTTTTTTATGAAGTAATCGCGTAAGTTTTATAGATAAATCGGTTAGTATTATTTTAGAATTTCCATTACGTTCAATATGATAAATAGCGTCTTGTAATTCGTTAAAAATATCTAAAATGTTATTGTTATGAATAAAAGGTGCAAATTTTTCAAGCTTAAATTTTTCACTTTTTATCTCCATGTAAACTAATGCATCTGCATTATAATTTAATAATAAAGCTTGACGAAAAAAATCTAAACAAAATCTTAAAAAATGCTTCTGTGTTTCGCGACCAGTTTTTGCAATATCCTCACTCCATTTTATTAAATCGTGAATTGCAGATTTGTTACCTTTAGCTTTAAAAGCAGCACGAATCCAGAAAATAAACCAAGTTTCAAACTGGTTGTCTTCACTATCATTGTAAACTAAATCGCAGGCTTTATTATAATTTCCGTTGGCTTGATGCGCCAACTTAATTGCTAAAGTTTCATTTAAACCATAATTTTTAATTAATGCATTTTTAATATCAACTTCAGCTAAAGGCGGAAAGTGTAATAATTGACAACGCGATCTAATGGTTTTAATTACTTGTTCTTCTTTTTCTGCAATTAAAATAAAAACAGTTTTTTTTGGAGGCTCTTCAATAAGTTTTAAAAGTAGATTTGCAGGAGTATCACTTTGAGTGGTTAATTTTTCTGCCATCCAAATAATCATAACCTTAAAGCCACCTTCGTAAGATTTTAATGAAAGTTTTTTAAAAATAGCTTCAGCATCTCTTCTACTAATATTACCTTGTTTATTTTCAATACCCAATGCTTTATTCCAATCAAATAGATTTCCATATGGTTGAGATAAGAGATG
>ENA-ORXT01000504-ORXT01000504.1-marine-metagenome-genome-assembly--contig:-NODE-504-length-61686-cov-8.382509_pt1 | contig 61686 bp, 54 predicted proteins | sample MGYA00237868_ERZ511482 | MGnify/ENA metagenome assembly ERZ511482 | reverse complement strand
GCCATCTCGTCATTGCAAGCAAAGACTGCATCTAAATCTGTATTAGCTGTGAGGATAGCTTGGAATATATCATTCGCTTTTTGTCTATTCCAGTCGGCTGCTTGAGAAGCAACAACTTCAATTCCAGCAACACTTTCAATGGCTTTCATAAAACCGCCTTTTCGTTTTATGGCAGCGTCATTACCAGCAACACCTTCAAGGAAGAATGGGATGAATTTGACATGAGGTATGGATGAGAGGTCTCTATAGATTTTGGAGAATTCATTATTGTTAAATCTTGATCCAATGATTAATTGAGTTAGTTCTGGATTGTCACCCGCAAACTTCGCTGACATACTTTTACTTTTACAGTAATTCAATAGGGATTTCAAGAATCTTTCTCTTTTTTGTAAAGCAATGTTGTCGTTAATCTTATCTAACAAAATTTTGATATTCTTTTCTTTATCGATATTAAAATGATAATTTTTGTCTTCAGGATCTTTTGAAATTGTATTGAATCTTAGTTGTTCTGGATTTATAATTCTCCTTATTTCGCTCATCCTATTTTGAATATTTACTATTCGCTTTTCATTTACAACAATTATTTTGCGATAATCTGAGATTTGCTTTTCAGCTTCGATTTTTTCATTTTTTAGATTTCTCTCTTCACCCTTTAATTGCTCTATATAGATTTTACGTTTCTTCTCATCTCGTTCTTTTTGTATTCGCTCTTCTTCTTTTTTGTGTTGATCATATGTCCAGAATTTCCTTTTTATTTAGATGGTCATAATCATCTGACTCCCAATGTCCACAACTCCTCCTTTTTCTTATTACATCAGAGCTTATTAATTTTTTTATTAGTTCATCAACATTACCTGTATGAAACGATTCGATTTGTGGTTTAACTTTTAATAAACGCTGACCTGCTTTTTTAAACTTTACAGTTAAATTTCTTGAATTCGAAGTCTTTGAAGTGGTTTTATTGAATTCAATATAACTCGCATCCGAAAATTTTAATCTGAGCTGCTCGTAATCGATTTCATCTATATACAACCAATTACCTTTTGCAATAGAGTCAATTAATCTAAAAACTGTTGTTTTTCCAGAACCATTTCTACCAATGACATAGGTTAACCTGTCGTGTTCATCTATATTTATTTCATGGTTTAAATCGCCAAATAAATTTTTAACTTTTATTTCAGTAAGTTTCATTCTTTTTAATTTTTATGCTGTATAACAAGTATTATACAGAACTCCATTCCTTAATAAACAACCTCCTGCTCATAATTAGTCGTTAGTATCCGTTAATAACCGTTAATATCCGTTGCAATTCCTTTTTTCCCTTTAAATTATGAATATTAAACACTTATTTTTAAATCCATCCTTATAATTTACGATTCCAAAAGAGCCGCATAGAATCCTTTGTGAGTCCGACTATCAAAAGTTCTTCTATCTGCAATGACCAAATCCGACATCAAGAGTCAAGGATCAAGAGTCAAGGATCAAGAGTCAAGGATCAAGAGTCAAGGATCAAGAGTCAAGGATCAAGAGCTAAGGATCAAGAGTTAAGGATCAAGAGTCAAGGATCAAGAATAAGAATCAAGCATCAATAAAAATTCCCATTAGAAAACATTTCTGTAAAAGGCTGGAAGTCCTCCTGCACATTCCAACCTTCGGCGGATAAAATCTGGTGTCTGTACAAAGGATTATTATCTTTAAACAAAAAAATGAGCATCTCAAGTTTATCAGATAGAGGGCAGGCGCTTGCGAGCAATCCCGCGCGCGTTGACTTTGAAGTTTTTATGGATGCAATGCAAAATCTGTATAACAAGGATCATAATCCAGAAGGGACTTTTCCATTGAATGTCGCTGAAAACAAATTGATGTCGGATGTGGTGCGCAAGAAACTTGATGCTATCATAAAGCTCAATGAGATTCCGGAGTGGGTCATGGGATACACACACCCAAACGGTCATCCGGAAGTGCGTCAGCAAGTTGCCAAATTTATGGTCGCGCATTTGTGCCAATGTCCGATTCACGAAAATAGCATTGCTTTTTCTGCAGGCGCTTCTGCCATCATTGAAGCGAGTTCCTTTGTGATGGCAGACCCCGGCGATGTGGTCGTCATCCCTGCCCCTTCCTACCCGATGTACACCAATGACTTGGGTGTCAAAAGTGGCATGGGTCGATATGATTTACAAACTCACTTTGACATAAAAGATATTGGCTCGAATGCTCCAGTGACCATCGAGATGTTGGATAAGGCCAAAAAAGATTTAGATGCTCAAGGCAAATGTTTTAAATTGTTATTAATTACTTCTCCTGACAACCCTACCGGGGTGTGTTATTCTAAAGATCAGTTAGATAATTTAGCAGGCTGGTGCATCAAAAATAAAGTGCACATGATTGTCAATGAAATTTATGGTTTGTCTACTATCGATGTCAATGACCCAATATTAAAAGATGAATATAATCATGGTTTGGAATTTGTCTCGTTTGCACAACTCATGCAGCAGCACAAAAGTGACTATTTGCATCTATGGTATGCCATGTCCAAGGACTTTGCTAGCTCAGGATTGCGATTCGGCATTTTACATTCTTTGAATGAAGCCTTGATGGAAGGTTTCTCAAATTCTAATATTCCGCACATGGTTTCAAATGTTACCCAGTGGATGATCGGCAAAATGTTATCGGACGATGTCTTCTTACAAGATTACATTCCCAATAATCGCATCAAGTTGACCAAGAGTTACAAATTGATTATAGCTATCTTAAAAAAGCTTGAAATTGAATACATACCCATCCGAGGTAGCTTTTTTGTTTGGGCAGACTTCAGCAAATACTTGACAGAACAGACCATGGAAGCAGAAGATGATTTGTGGTTGGACATTTATAAAGAGACAGGCATTGTATTGACACCAGGCAAAGGATTTCAACATCAGAAAAAGGGATTGTTTAGGATTGTGTTTACGGCAGTACCTTTTGATCATTTGGAGGTAGCCATGGAAAGACTTGTTCAATATTTGCGTAAAGCGAATAAGAAGTAAATCCTTCGATCTTTCTATTCTTATTCGTTATTTAACAATTGTAAATACAAGAAAAAACAAATACCAGCTATCTTAGAAGGAAGATAAGCTCAATATTTATGAAACTCTTCCTCCCACTTTTTCTATCAATTGTCATTTGCGCAAAGCTAAATGCACAAGCCTTGGTCATGAGTCATTTGATTCAAGACAACAAATTTTCCATACTCGTAGGCTTACTAAAAATTACCGAGCTAGATCAATTCTTAATCGATGATGATTTCTATACAGGCAGGAATCAATTTTTCAAGGAGAGATGCGGGTTGACATAAGTGATTTTGCGATGGGAATGTACATATTAAATATACAATTGATGGACAGACATTTAGCAAAAAGATAATGAAGCATTGAGTCTGTGGATTTCAGCTACTTGTAAAAGGGCTTATTATATTCCACCTATTCATTTATAAACCAAAACTACATTTTCCTCACCGAGAACGAGATGACACAATTTTTACCCACATCTAAAAAGGATAAAATCAAATATAAATTGATTATCAAAAAAAATTTTTAGGTAAAATGAACTAAATTTTATGTTAGATCGTTTATTTTTATGAACGGTATGGCAAATAAGCCATGTCGCTAATTTTTTAATTTTTATATTTTTTATAATGAGTAACGGTACAGTAAAATTTTTCAACGAAGGAAAAGGATATGGTTTCATCACACCAGATGATGGTGGTAAAGATGTCTTTGTCCACATTAACGGATTAAATGGGATTCAAATCAACGAAGGAGACAAAGTCTCTTATGAAGTTGAAGAAGGACAGAAAGGATTAAATGCAGTAAATGTGTCTTTGACATAATTATATTCAGCATTTGAATCCTAAAATTATATTGACTCAGCAAGTTATTGCTGAGTCTTTTTTGTAAAAACCATCACTTTTCAGTCAAAAAACTCAATATTTTGACAAATAATCACCCATTTCAGTAAATAAATGCCGAAATGGAACTTTTATTCAAAAAGTTTGGTAAACTTTGTATAAGAGATGATATGTAATCATCTTAATTTTTTTAATTTTTTTATATAATTTATAATGAGTAACGGTACAGTAAAATTTTTCAACGAAGGAAAAGGATTTGGATTCATCACACCTGACGATGGTGGGAAAGACGTTTTTGTTCATATCAATGGATTGAACGGCATCAGAATCGACGAGGGAGACAAGGTCTCATATGATGTTGAGGAAGGACAGAAAGGATTAAATGCAGTAAACGTGTCATTGACATAGTCTTAGCGTTTAAATTCTAAAAACATATCGGCCCAGCAATTTATTGCTGGGCCTTTTTTTATATACCTATCTTATATTTAAATCTTAGAAAGTACTTAAGCAGTATCACCCCTATACAAAAGTTGTTTTTTCAATTAAACTAAATGACCAAGAAGAAAGTAAAAATTGATTGGCTAAATCACTCACTAGAATTCTTTGTTGTCATCATAGGAATTCTTTTAGCTTTCCAATTAAACAAATGCTCCACCGATGGTCAGCAAAAGAAAACCGTCGATATTCATCTTGAACAGATAAAAGAAGAAACCAAACAAAACAAAAAATCCTTAGAATTGGCCTTGGAGTTAGGTGAACAAAACCTATCAAAGTTAGATACTGTATTCATGCTCCTATACCAAGAAAACGACTATTATAAAATCAATTTGCTTTCTATGGAGTTGCTAAATCTCGGTGGCTCCTACCTAAGAAAAAATGCCTATCAAACACTCGTTGAATCAGGAGACATAAGATTCATTCATAAGTTTAAGGTGAAGCAAAAAATTATAAACCTCTACGAATATTACAAATGGGTTGAAGCATTTGACGAAATATCTACAACAGTACATCTTCAAGACTACTATCCTTATGTCAAAAACAACTTTGATTTAATTGGCGGAAAAATCCAAGAAGAAGAAATCTATCAATCAAAATTGTTAAAAATACCTTGGCTTCTTATAAAAGAACAAGTGAGAATAGAATTCAGAAATATCGAGACTGCTTAAAAGAAATAGATAAGTACTTGGAAAACGAAAGCTCAAGTAATTAATCCTTTGAGAATCACGATTTTGGTCGACATTTAATTATTGGCAAATGCAGCATGAAATATTGGATAGGGACTTAAATAAATCAACTAAGCTAAATCAATTAGGCAAATGGATTGCGATTCTAATCCTATGGCTAGGAATGATGTATTACTACTCAAAAGGATTTTCCTTAGATAATAAAATTATAGCTGGTACAATTCTTCTCGCTATAGCTACACTTGCAACCTACTACAAGCCATTTTATGGCATAAGCTTTACTTTTGGCATTACAATCCTAGGTGCTCTGAATCTTGTCCATTTTTTCCATCAGCAATTTTTAATTGGAATTGGTTTTTCATCCTTCAGTATTTTTTTAGACCTAATTTTATTTGTGGTTGCTGCAATCCAATGTATCACCAACAGAAAAAGCATCAATGAGTTTTTTACCAAGCTCTTAGAAAGAGAAGAACAGCCAGGAGAATATCGAGCTATTGAGCGAGCAAAAATAAATAGATTCAAAACCCGCTTTGCCGGTCGATCAATTCAAGATCTGGAAAAAATAACAATCAATCAAGATTTACTTCCTGAAGCAAGAAAGGCAGCAATGGAACTTATAAATGAAAAGAATGAATAAAAGGCACTTACATTCAGTCTTTTTACCATTTACACCATAGCAAAAATGCTGAAATACCGAACCGATCGCAAAAGATGTAAACTATTACCAAAAGAAAAATGACCAATTGGAACTTTACGTCCAAAAGCTTTGTATTCATTGTATACGAAGTGATAAGTAAGTCATTTCAATTTTTTTAATTTTTATATAATTTATAATGAGTAACGGTACAGTAAAATTTTTCAACGAAGGAAAAGGATTCGGATTTATCACACCTGACGATGGTGGGAGAGATGTTTTTGTTCACATCAATGGTTTGAACGGAATCAGAATCGATGAAGGAGACAAGGTCTCATATGATGTCGAAGAAGGACAAAAAGGATTAAATGCAGTAAACGTGTCTTTGACATAGTCTAAGCATTAGATCCTAAAACATATTGGCCCAGCAATTTATTGCTGGGCCTTTTTTGTATATCTTACAAAGTAATTTAGTACAACATTTTATTTATCCAGTGTTTCCAACCAAAAGAAAAAACGACTTTTAAAAATAATATACTTCCAAAATCATGAAATACTTCCTTACAATTATACTACTAACGACCTCTGTTTCATCATTAAAATCTCAAGAGACAATTACATTAAACAAACAATGGAACATATTAGATTGTGACTTTTTCTCACAGAATAAAAGGACCAGTTTATACTCATTTCAAAATGACACTATAATCAACTCAAAAGAATATCTTCAACTGTATGTAAAAGTAGACACGTCCTCTAATACCACCTTGAGATCACTAAACACTTACTTAAGAGAAGACTCCCTTAATCGAATCTATATGCTTGAAGATAATAATGAGACTCTTTTATATAACTTCAACCTCATTGAAGGCGACACATTTCATCTCAACTATGATGATTTTGATTGCGAATTACTCGTAACTCAAGTTGATTCATTTCAGCTATTGACAGGAGAATATAGAAAAAGAATCCGCTTGGTAAGCACTAACGATCCAGACCCAAACCAACCCTGGTATGGATTCAAGGATTGGATCCAAGGAATTGGAAGTACAACTTCTCTGACAAGATATTATCGCTCATGCTATACAGACTACCCTTTCGATCTCCTATGTTTTTATAAAGATGATAATCTTGAATATTCTAACCCCAACAATCAAACTTGCTTTATAACACCTATTACTGATATAACTCAAGATGAAGAAGTTTTTATTTTTCCCAATCCTTCCAATAACACCATTGAAATAAAAACAGACGCTACTTTCTTGAATGTTAATATCCATAATTTCAATGGTCAATTAATTCTGAAAAGTTCAGAATCTATAATTAGTATAGAGCATTTAGGTCCAGGACTCTATCTTACCCGAATTAAAACCAAGAGCGGAACAACAACAAGAAAATTAATTGTAAATTAAAAATGAGATCCTAGAGGCTACTTTTACAAAATATGCAATATGAAAAAATTAATCACAATACTTCTATCAATCTTCTTTGTTTTTAGTCTTTCAGGCCAGAATAAAATCTCTAAGCAAACCGCACCGATTGTTAAAGAAGGGAAATTATTGTTTAAAAGCGAAATGGCCTCTTGGTATGGTACGGATCTATTTCTTGCCCAATATGAAAACCAAGAAAATATTGGCGGTTATCTATCTTATTCTGATTCATTGGTCAGTAGATGCATATTCTATTCTAGGGATGAATCCCCGACAGTAATTGGAACGATGGATTTTGACACAAGTTTTCAAATTGAAACTGCAATCGTTGATCTTGAAGAACGGCCTTTTTCAAAAATTGAAAAGGATCTATTTGAGATTAGAGAAGTGGCTATTGAGCAAGTCCAGATAGACACTTTTTTTAAGCATTACGAGAACACCAACCTCAACTTGATTCCGTTAATCAATGGCAAGGATAAGAAAGTATACATTCTTACAGGTCCAACTCAACATGGTGTTGTGATTTTTGGCAATGATTATTTGCTCACCTTCGACAAAGAAAATAAAATCAGCTCTCAAAAAGCCTTACACAAAAATATTATTCCCATAGAATACAGCCAAGAAATTGAAGGCGGTGGCGAGGTGATGGGAGCCGTTCACAATCATCAAGATGAAACAGGAGATTTTATGACTGCAACCGATATTTGCACTTTGATGATGTATAGTAAATACGCCAAATGGGAAAAGCACACTGTCATATCTCCAAAGTACATGAGCATTTGGGATTGTAAAAAGAATGTCCTGAATGTTATTCCATTAGAAGTTTATGACAACATAGAAAAACAGCAAGAAAAGAAGGACAAGAAGGATCCAAAAAAAGGCAGGAAGGATAAGGCTGGTCAATAAAACCTTTACCTAACTAGAAACAACAACAAGCCCAAATAACTTATTTATTCATTTTGACAGTTATCAGGTATCATAAAATTCAGTAATTAAAATGAAATCCACCAAATATCTTATTTTAATTATCCTTTGTTTCAACTTAGCTTGTAAAAAAAATACGGCTCAATCAGATCAGCAAGGTGAAATACAGATTGAATCATCTAATGATGAGAAACTAAGTATTTTGACAACTATCCCTAAAGAAAAGTATATTGAAGATCTAGATCAATTGATGACTGAATTAAAAAATCATCCCCAATTATATGAACACATAAGAAAGGATGAATTAAGGACATTGGTGGAAGAAAATAAAGGTCTTATAACTGAAGAATTTAAGATTGGGGAATTCACATGGTTATGCCGAGCCATAGTATCAAGAATTGGATGTTGCCATACTGTAGTACCAACGCTTGGAATGAATTACTTCCTTGCCGACGCCCTGCTGTTTCCCCTAGAAGTTAATTTTATCAATAATAAGCTTTATGTATTAAATCCACTATCGAACAATCAACAGATATCTGTTGGCGATGAAATCCTAAAAATAAACGGGCAGGAAGTGAAAAATATCTTTATAGAAATGTCAAAACACATTTCAGCAGATGCAAACAATATGAGTTTCAAGTCTGAGTATATCAATGATAGCTTTATGGAATATGCAGCGTTTCATTTCAAATTTGTAAATAGCTACGAAATTGAATTGAAACAAAAAGATGAGGCAAAAACAGTTTCTTTAAATCAATTAAGTTCTTATTCTCCAGATGAAGCATTCACTCAAGGTAAATGTGAAAATAATTTATGTTTTGAAATAGACAAGAAGAACGATTTGGCAATCATTACAATTCGCAGTTTTTATTATTATCGAGAAAATTTTGAAGCAACGTTCAAACCATTCATAGATAGCTGTTTTAGTGAAATAAAATCCAACCAGCTTCAAAACTTGCTTATCGACTTAAGAGATAATGGAGGTGGTGCTCCACATTGTGCTTCCTATCTTTTGGAACATATTGCAGATAAGCCTTTTCAATATTTTAAGAATGGAACACATGAATATCCCGATTTACAACGAAGTATTTCTCCAAACAAAAATAGATTCCATGGAAAGCCAGCTATCTTTATCAATGGTAGGTGTTTTTCTACCACTGGACAACTATGTGCCCTTATCAAGGAAAATGATTTTGGAATTTTTATAGGCAAAGAAACTGGGGCTACTTATACATGTAATTCAACATCGCAGCCTTCTGAATTGAAAAACACAGGAGTGACAGCCTATATTGCAACTAGAACTTTTGAAGCAAATGTTTTTACACTGCCAAAAGATAAAGGAATAACACCTCACCATCGACCCAAATACGATATTTTAGATGTATTGGATAAAAAAGATGTTGACTTAGAATTCTACCTTAACATGATAAGCAATAAATAGAAAATAGCTTATTCGACAGTCAGCTAAATAAAACCACAGTTAAAAACAATGGCCTCATTTACTATAAATCAATAAAATGCAATTAAGAAAAGAATTAGATAAGTGGGTTGCAAATGAGACCAGATATATTACTAAGTTTTATACGGTCAAAAATTATGACGAAAAAAGAAACATAGAATTGTTCTTCAAATATGAAAAAGACGAAGAACTGATCGAGAAGAAAGCACATTTTGGATTCCCTTTAGAAGACAACAATAAATTACTAGATTTATTTCTTAAAGACTCAAATAGCAAATTCCACAAAATACTTGCGGATCATATAGAAGAGCATTGGGAACAAGATATATTTACCTACAACCCAAACCATCAAGATACTTTTGACATTGCCTATTACCCTTTGGTAAAGAAAAATCAAGATAATAAGGTAATCATCACCACAGGAAAAAGAAAAGGTGATCAAATTTTATCAAAAGATGATAGCATCAATGTTGAAGTAGAAAAGGGAAATATTACTATCATTGGGTGGAGTCATCAATAAAGTAAGGGATCGTTATCCAACCAAAAAATCAAACAACTCGTTATACAACAAATACAAACCATGAATCATTTTAGAATCTTGCTTCTACTTCTGATATCAACTTACATAATATTCGGATGCAATAAAAATAATGAAGGCAATCAAAGTTATGACTTCATCTACGAAACAATTGTATCAGATGAGCCCGTAAATCTAGAAGAAATAAATTCTATTTACGATGATTATAATTCAGCACTGCCCTATCCTGCTGGTAGATTTGGAATTTACTTTTCTACAAACAGAAACAGTAATGGAGGACATTTTGATTTCATTTACAAAGCGATGGATATTTCATATCACAGTAGAGATGACGTATTAAATATCAATCACGTTACTACATCAAACACGAATGACCGTTTGGATTTTCTTCTTGATGAAATAGCAACAGAGTTTGATGAATTTGGACCATATCCATATTGGAGCTCAAGCGACTATAAATTTTTTCTATACGCCAATAATGAAAATGAAGATTTTGATATAAAATATGCTTCGATTAAAAAAGGAGATGAGGACGATTATGCAGTAAACCAATCCTTCACTTCATTAAATTCAGCCTTTGATGATTTTTATCCTTGTATTTCTGAAGATCAGATTTACTTTTGCAGTAATAGAGAAGATAATCGGTTTGATATCTATTCAACAATATTCAATATAGATGAAATTGACCCAAGCATTCAAGAAATAGCCAATAACCCAATCGAAAGAAACGAGATACTCTCAAGTGACAAGGATGATAAATGCCCATACATAGAAGATGACATTATGGTTTTTACTTCTGATAGAGAAGGTGGATTTGGAGGCTTTGATCTATACTACTCCAAAAGAGTGGATGGAAACTGGACAGAAGCCATAAACTTTGGCCCAAAAATAAATTCTGAAAGTGATGAGTATAGACCCATCATTATTCCATTCTTAGATTTTGAAGAAATCATGCTAGTTTTTTCATCAAACAGAGAAGGAGGCAAAGGTGGATTTGATTTGTATTCTGTTAGAGTTAAGATTTAGGGAATATTGCTGTTGAAGGTCTCCTGAACTTTCTATATTCCGACCGCAAAAACCAATGCCAAATTAAAGCTAAAAGTTTGTTATCAAAAAGCCAAGAGGTCTACCGGAGGCTGACAGATCGGGAGACCATTGGCGGATGATCACACCATGCAAGGTGTCACTTAAAAATTACTTCAAGTAGAAATAATGCTATCCCCACTAAGAAAACAAGCTGAAATATGTTTGCAATCCATCTATATTTTTTCTCATCCTTTTCTACTTGGAGCTTAGGCCTACTATCAACCAGAGTACTTGCCTTAACCTTTATAATGTTTATCTCCCCTGCTCTCGTAAAAGGAAAGATAACTATACTTACCATCATGAGAATAAATATGACAAAAAATAGCAATGGTGAGCCGAACACCAGCGAAATAATAAATAGACCTACGTAGTCCATGAAAGAATATAGATTCATCATGGGTTAAGTTTTAAGTTAGATTACTTGAAACTAAAGTATTAAACGTGGGGTGATTGCATTTGTTTATTTGGGTATAGATTTTATAACTGAAAGAGCTTATTATATATCTCAATTAATCATAACCTCATCCACAAAAATCCAATTCTTAGCTCCTGGTGCAGCATGCCATTCTGGGTTTTTCAAAGTTCCCAAAATAGTGGTCCTAATGTACCGGGCCTCAAGAGTATCAAATTCCAAAAGGAAGGATTTCAATTCTGAGGAATTAGGGCCTTGAGAGATGGGGATAGATAACCTCTTTTGAGTTTCAAAATTCTTTCCGTCTTTTGATGTACTGACTTCTATTCCTTTTGGGAAGAAAATATAACTACCCGTATCCTCTAGGCAGCTCACAACCAAGTTGCTTACAGATTTCATAGAACCAAGATCAAAATCTGCGATCATGTTCTTTCCCTCAAAGCCCAACCACTTTCCTTCAGCAAAGGAGCTACTTCCCTTTTCATAATCAATCAAAGATTTTGCGCCTCCAGCTCTATATTTTTTATTTGGCTGCTCTTTTAATTTAGCGGAAGAGATAGTGTGCCCAACCTTAATCAATAACTTTTCTGAAGGATCGGAGACGCCCCAGCCATCTTTCATACTGATAGCCTTGATCGATGCAGTTTTGTCAATCACAAACCTACCTGCATAGAGATTTGATGTTGAATCTGGCACACTACCATCCATCGTATAGTAGATATTGGTGTTTTTAAAATTCAAACTTAAACTAACTCCAATGGTATCTTCAAAAATATCTCTCTCTACTATGATCACTGGTGGCTTCAATTTTGCATCACCAAAAATTGATGGATCAATTCCGTAACTGACCTTCATCAAAGGATGACTTTCAATAAAACTTTTGAGAGCCTCCTTGCTCACATCCGTATCCCATAGAAAAACCTCTTTTAGCGTTTTGATTTTATCCAATGAAGCGAAAACTTCATCGTTGACTTTGGTACCATAGAGATTCAAATAACTCAAGTGATTAAGTCCTTCCAAATACTCAATTCCTTTAGCACTCACATCCGTTTGCTGAATTTTCAGCTTTTGAAGATTTTTCAGTCGACTCAGTTGTGACATCATCTCATCATCCACATTCGTAAAAGACAAATCAAGTTCTATAATATTATCTGATATACTCTTAAGCTTTTTTATTTTTCCAGAAGAGAGCATGCTGTCACGCGCCATACTGACGAATGCAAGTGGACTATCAGCATGTAAGGGTGAAACCTCAATTCCGTTTCTTGCAAATCCAGCAAGCTGATCTTTTCCAATTTTCTTTATGCCTTTGGTATTTATTTGAGATTCACTTTGCTCGTAGCCTTTTAAGATAGCAGCAATTTTATCCGACTTATTTAATTCCCCAACTGATTTATCAAAACTTGCCCCTTCTGCAATCCACCATTCTAGCAGTGAAATCTCATTTTGACTTAGTTGCTTTTTACCACTAGGCGGCATATGTTTATCGTCTTCGATTGGCAAATGCAAACGTTGGATCAATGGACTTTCAGAATCACTACCTGGCTTGATTATCACACCTTCATCACCTCCTTTCATCAATGCCTCCGCTGTACTCATAACCAAACCGCCTTTCTTTTTTCCTTCATTGTGACAGCTGTAACATTTTTGTTTCAAAATTGGCTCAACAATCCCTCCGAAAGCCATCATCGTATTTACATCAGTAACTTTCGACTCTGATTTCTCCACCAAAGGCTTGGTTAAATAATCTTCACCATGAGTTAGGCTTCCGCCAAAATGTCCAGTAACCGTAAGTAATATCATAGTCACACAAAAAACAGGAAAGTAAAATTTGGAATAACTTTTTGATTTGGTGATTGCAAGAAGATAAGTTAATAGACAACCAACTGTTGTGGCTACAGCAGTCCAAAAATGCAATCCGATAAGACGCTCGTCAAACTCACCTTCCTTGGGCATGATCCAACCTGTAAACCAAGCAAGAATGGAAAACAAAACGGCCAACTGCAAAACAAATGGTACGGATTTTTTCAAATGATCCCATTTTGATCTTTTGCTCGCCAACTCCATTAAGAACGCACCGATCAAAATTCCAATAGGCAAGTGCACAATCAAAGGGTGAAACCTCCCAAGCAACTCTCCAATCATTTCACAATTATTTCGTCAATAAATAACCAAGGCGGTGTTCCTTTACCATCATGCCATGAAGGAATCTCTTCCATACTTTCGATCACTATTTTCAAATCTGTGCATTTTTCTTTTTCCGCTAAAGGAACACACCAAGAATTAGAATTTGCTAATTCATTTTTTTTTGTTTTTGGTACCATGAGTGCTGATAAAGTATCCTTGTCAAGGACGAGAAAAATTTTCTCTGGTCTAAAAATCCAAGATTTTTCATCTGATAACAAAGACAAGCAAACTTGAGTAATCTCTTTTTCAATAGGAAAATCTACATCTATGTCTACTTTTTTTGATTGAAATCCTAGCCACTGATTTCCTTGCTTAAAATTCAATGTTCCTTTTTGTAGATCGATTAAAGAAGTAGCTCCATTTCCAGGATAGGAATTGCTCGCTTGTGGTGTTATTGAAATTTCTGCACCAGCTAATTTTTCTGACACTTTCACCACCTGCACAAAAATCGTTTCACTCTCTTTGTAAGCTCTTTTTTGAACTTTGACTTTCAAAGTTGAACTTTTATTTATTGATATTGGATCATGGTATTCCTTAAATTCCTCTTCTCCAATTGCGTACAATATATTTGCATCTTCAAGATCAAATGACATTTCTACACTTGATGATTCTTTAAACAAAAACGAGTCTACCTTTATCTTTGGAGGGGCTAATTCAATTTGGCTATCTTGTAAATATTTAAATTCAGCATTCCCGTACTCATCATATATGATGGTCCTTTTTGAGCAAGAGCTTATAACAATAATCAAAAAAATAGCTATTCTCATCATACTCTTTTCAATTTAATGGGATAAGATTTTCCTGCATTCCATTGTGCAACATAAAGATTCTCTTCATCATCTACACACACGTCATGTGGATGTTGGAAAATCTTGAGTGTTTGGTATTGCTTTCTCAATTTCTCATTTTCATAAATAGGTTTACTACCGCCTGGAGCAGAAATCAATTTATTCTCTCTGTTCAATATGGATACAAAGCCAGTATTGGCCCTTCCATCTCCAGACCAAATTGTCGCGAGAAAAACATGGTCTTTATGAATGACCGGACGACAAATATAAGCACCTGGCAATTCAGTGCTAGAAATAAATTTACCATCCATTGAAAAACACTTCAAACGATTTTGCATTCTTGCAGTAATCAACAATGATTCCATGCCATCTCTCGTATCAACACAGATACCATGTGCGTTGTCAAAATATTCATCACCATCACCTTTCCCCCCAAAAACATTTAGTAATTCTCCATTTGCATTGTAATGTAAAATATTTTGCAAGCCATAGCCATCTGCAACATAGATATCTCCGTTTTTTGCAATGGCCGTTTCTGTTGGAACATATTGATCTACACTTTCGTAAAATTCAGAATCCAAGGGTGCAGGAAAAACCTGAACTACCCTTCCATCAATTGTGGTTTTTATAATTTCATGACGCTCGTTATCGGCGATGTATAGCATATCCTCTCCAGCTTCAACATGTAAAGTTAGTCCATGAGCACCAGGAAAATTTGTACCCCAAACCTCCTGCAGCTTTCCTTGCTTGTTATAAATGATTACATTATTCTGAATGTGATTTGTCAACAACACAATCCTTCCTTTTGAATCTTGTACCATTTCATGACAGTCATTCACAGGATACTGAACCGCATCAAGTGCTCCCCATTTCATATCAACTTTGTATCTGTGAGTACCATGTCCTATGATTACATCTTTGTATAAATATTTACGGAAGTGAAATGTCGATGCACTTGCAAAACCTGCAACTGAAAATAAACTTACATCAGTGATAAATTTTCTTCTAATCATCCTAGGCTAATATATCTTGAACAACTTTTCCATGCACATCGGTCAACCTAAATCTACGACCTTGATATTTGTAAGTAAACTTTTCATGATCTATCCCCATAAGGTGCAACATGGTCGCTTGGAAATCATGAACATGAACCGGGTCCTTGGTAATATTATAACCATACGCATCGGTTTCACCATAGACCATTCCAGGCTTGATGCCGCCACCTGCCATCCATATCGTGAAACAACGTGGATGATGATCTCTCCCATAATTAGTCACAGTCAACAAACCTTGCGAATAGTTGGTGCGACCAAATTCACCACCCCAAATAACCAGAGTGTCATCCAACATTCCTCTTTGCTTCAAATCCATAATCAATGCCGCCGATGCCTGATCAACATCGTGAGCCTGATTCTTTATCGCCGAAGGAAGATTGTCATGTTGATCCCATCCCATGTGGTACAATTGTATAAATCTCACATCTTTTTCTGCCAATCTTCTAGCAAGAAGACAATTGGCTGCGAAGGTACCAGGCTGTGTCGCTTCAGGACCATACATCTTATAAATATGATCCGGCTCATTGGAAATATCCATCAATCCAGGTACGGAAGTTTGCATTTTATAGGCCATCTCGTATTGCGAAATTCGACTTTGAATTTCAGGATCACCTTGCTGATCATATTGCATTTGATTTAGCTCAGCAACTTTATCCAACATTTGACGACGGCTTGCCTTGCTCATTCCTTTTGGATCGTTTAAAAATAAAACTGGATCCTTACCCGATCGAAACTGAACTCCTTGGTGCAATGAATGCAAAAAACCATTACCCCAAAGTCTAGAATACAAGGGCTGACCAAAAGGCCGACCTGTACCCCTCGACAAAAGAACGCAAAAGCCAGGGAGGTTTTCATTTTCACTACCCAAGCCATAACTCAACCAAGACCCAATCGCTGGCCTGCCCGGTTGCTGTGATCCTGTCTGAAAAAATGTAACCGCAGGATCGTGATTGATCGCTTCCGTATACATTGACTTAATCATACAGATATCATCGACAACCTGAGATGTATATGGTAATAATTCACTCAACCAGGTGCCGCTTTGGCCGTATTGGTCAAAACTATACAAGGAGCTAGCAAGTGGAAAAGTATCTTGACCTGACGTCATTCCCGTCAGACGTTGACCTTGTCGTATTTCTTCTGGAAGTTCCTTTCCTCTTAATTTTTGCAGCAGCGGCTTGTAATCGAAAAGTTCTAACTGCGAAGGTCCGCCACTTTGAAAAAGATAAATGACTCGCTTGGCCTTAGGGGCAAAATGAAGATTTGATATGGCACCAGTATTATCTTTTAAAATTGCTAAGGGATCTGCGTTTGATTGGCAACCCATTATCGATACACCTAGCATACTACTCAATGCAGCCGCACCTATTCCAACTGTGCCTTTCTTGAGGAAAGCCCGCCGGTTCATTATATAAGCCCGTTCTTCAATAGGATCTTTCATCTTAGGATTTTCTGATGGTTTCATCAAGGTTAAAGATCGTGTTAGCAATAAAACTATAAGCAGCCAATTCTGCTATTTTTTTATCATCAAAATTCTCAATTTCAATATGATTTACAAACGATTTTGCACCAACTATATCGTCTTTATAATTTCTAAACTCTTCTTCGAATAAATCCTTTAGCATATTCAATTCTTCTTCATTCGCAGATCGAGAAGTGGCCAAGGTAAACATGAATTGAATGACCTCTACATCATTTCCCGCATTTTCTTTTATAGCTCGATTGGCCAATGCTTGAGATGCTTCCAAAAATTGCGGATCATTCATCAAAACCAATGCTTGTAGTGGCGTGCTTGTATTTTCTCTTTGCACCATACAAAAATCTCTAGTGGGTGTATCAAACAATAACATGTTAGGTGGTGGCACCGTTCGCTTCCAAAAAGTATAAAGACTTCTTCGGTAATTGTTTTGTCCCTCGTCTTGAATGTAACTAGCAGTACTTCCGCCACCACCCCCAGTAACTTCATTCCAGAGACCCTCAGGTTGGTAAGGCTTTACACTTGGTCCACCAATTTCGTCAACCAACAATCCACTGATTGACAATGCGTGATCTCGTAACATCTCGGCAGAAAGTCGTGTCCGACTAGAACGGGCTAGCCAGATATTCTCGGGATCTTTTTCCAAAAGTTCATCATTCACTTTGTTGCCCTGCTTATAGCTAGACGAACAAACCATATATTTTATTATGTGTCTAATATCCCATCCAGATTCCACAAACTCTATGGCAAGATGATCTAATAATTCGGGATGCGAAGGTAAGCTTCCCTGATTGCCAAAATCATAGGTCGTCGCGACTATTCCTCTTCCAAATACCTGTTGCCACATTCGGTTGACAGCAACGCGAGCCGTCAAGGGATTGTTTCCATCAAACAACCAGTTGGAAAGAGCAAGTCTATCTTTATATTTTCCATGATGTTTTGCATTACCAAAAGATGGTACCGCAGGATTTACTTCTACACCTAGCTGATCATAAGCGCCACGTTTTAGAACATGAGTTTGCCTTGGCTCTTTTAATTCCTTCATGACCAAAAGTGGAATAGAGTCTAGCGTGTCTAGATTGTTGATAAAATTTAAGGTTTCATCAATTTCATTTTTGGTAATGGTAATATATGGTTCAGGTATTGCGCCATAGGATTCTATCAAGCCTTTTTCATCCACACTATTAAAGTATCCAAAAAGTTGAAAATATTCCTTCTGACTTATCGGATCATATTTATGATCATGACACTTTGCACATTCAAAAGTCAATCCTAAAAATGCTGTTCCAAAAGTATTGGTTCTATCTGTTACATATTCTGCTCGATACTCTTCTGGTATCACGCCACCCTCCTGGGTAATTTTATGGTTGCGATTAAAAGCAGTTGCAATAATCTGTTCTTTGGAAGCATTTGACATTAAGTCGCCGGCCAATTGCCAAGTAACAAATTGATTATAGGGCATATTTTTTTGGAAAGCATGTATCACCCAATCTCGCCAAGGCCACATCGTTCTTTCGAAGTCATCTTGGTATCCATGAGTGTCAGCGTATCTTGCAAGATCGAGCCAGTCATTTGTCTGCCTTTCGGCAAATGAGGATGAGTTTAAAAATTTATCAACCAGTCGATTATAATTTTCATCAGAATTATCTTCCATAAGAGATTTGACATCTTCAATACTTGGAGGTAAGCCGGTAAGGTCAAAGCTGAGTTTCCGTAAAAGCTTTTCACTTCTCATTCTCTCTGAAGGATTCAAACCTTGCTCTTTCAGTTTCGCTAATACAAAGTTATCGATCGGATTACTTACCCAACCTTGGTTTGCTACTTCAGGAATTGTTTGTTTTTCAGGAGCGACAAAGGCCCAATGTTCCTTCCACTCAGCGCCTTGTTCAATCCACTTCTTTAAAATTTCCTTCTCAAAATCCTCCAACTTCAGATTTGAATCGGGAGGAGGCATCACATCATCAGGATCATCCGAAAATATTCTATTGACCATTTCACTTTGCTCAATATCATTGGCAACAATAGCGTAATGATCTTGATCTTCTCCTAAGGCAGCAAATGCTTTTTCCTCCGTATGTAATTGTAAGCCAGCCTCTATTTTTGATTCATCGGGACCATGACATTTAAAGCACCGATCAGAAAGTATAGGTCTAACATGATAGATAAAGTCGATTTTATCGGGAACTTTACTTCCATGATCGGTATAACTTGAGTTCGTCTTTTCAGAGAGATCTTGAGAACATGATTCTAAAAATAACAACAAGAAAGTCATGCATGCCATCGTAGCAATTAATGACAGAGACAGATTGGATTTATACCTAAGAATCATGTGGTTTGTGGTTCTTGCTAAGATATAAAAAGATAAGGATATTTATTGTGAGAAAAAGCAAGGGATATAACTTATTAGATCAATTAGATTTTAAATATGAAAAATTTAAAATCTTTGGTTGTGAATTTACAATAATGGAAAAAAAGAATAATTAAGAATCAAACAAAATGGACTTTGGGAATATGTTAGGAATTTTATGGTTCCACTAGATCACATAACTCCAAAATACTTAAACATTTCTTCCTTAGCTAAAGGCTATGCCTTAGTTGAATACGACCATGGAAAATTTGGCTATATCGATAGCTATGGAAATGAATATTTTATAAGATAAGAAGCAAAAAAGTAATAGGAGAATATTAGAAATATAATTAGTCAGCTTCATTACCTTCGCATTCATGAAAGTTACTGGATTCAGCTTTATAAAGAATGCACTCATCTACGACTATCCTATCCAGGAAGCCATCAAGTCTATTTTGCCCATTTGTGATGATTTTGTAGTTGCTGTTGGTAAGTCAGATGATGACACTTTGGATTTGATAAAGCAGATTGATCCACAGAAAATTAAAATTGTCGAGACTGATTGGGATGAAACTCAAAAGGAAGGAGGACAAGTATTGGCATTGGAAACCGACAAGGCACTTACAAATATATCTAAGGATTCTGATTGGGCATTTTATATCCAAGGAGATGAGGTGGTGCATGAAAAATATTTGGAGACTATCCATGCTGCGATGCTAGATAAAAAGGATGATGCCAACATTGATGGACTGCTATTTAAGTATTTACATTTTTATGGCTCTTATGATTATGTTGGGTCCTCTTCTAAATGGTACAAAAATGAAATCAGGGTTATAAAAAATGACAAATCTATATTTTCTTTTAGAGATGCACAAGGTTTTCGAAAAGGCGACAATGAAAAACTGACTGTCCACCCCATTGACGCATTCATCTATCATTACGGTTGGGTTAAAGAACCAGCAGCTATGCAGCGCAAAGAAGAGAACTTTCACAAATATTGGCATGACGATGAATGGATCAAACGCAACGTCAAAGTTGCAGATGAGTTTGACTATCTTGAAAAAGTCAGTGAGCTGAGCAAATTTTTAGATACTCATCCTGAAGTAATGCAGAAACGAATCGCAGAAAAGAATTGGGAATTTGAATACGACATTAGCTTCAATAAAACACCCATGAAAGACAAATTCAAAAAAGCTCTGAATAAATACTTTGGTGTAAATTTAGAATACCAAAATTATAGGATTGCAAAGAAATAATTAAAATACTACCCATATTTACGGAAGTGAAAAATGGAATATCTTAATTTGATGTAATCCCAATATTTATCGGAGTCACCATTGGTCCTCTATCATCTGCAAACAAATAGTCCAATCCATACTGTACATAGAAATTAAACGCCCCTACTCCTATCCTTCCTTCCACCATTCCTAAACTAGGTCTGAGATTAAAATCGTCTTTTACTTTAAGTTTTTCTTTGTCTTCAAATTTGATCTTAAAGTTGCTTGCAAATCTTAAATTATATACATAACCAATAGCAAAGTTTATAGACTTGTTTGAACTTTCAGGGTTACTTCTGAACTTTAACATTAGTGGGATTTGTAAACTATGGACGTGCAACCTACTTCTCTTAATTTCTTTATCAACATCCATAATTGCAGCTTGAAAAGTTTCCTTGTCTTCTTCTAAACGAAAAGCACGCTCAAAATGATAGTCGACCAAACTATACCTAGTTCCTACATGAAATCTAATTTTTTGAACTCTATCTTTTGGCATCAAACCAAGTCCAAGCTCAATTACATCAATAAAGAAATTACCCGATCTAAAATGTTTTTGATCAAGGAAATTATACATTGTAGGCATACTAAATCCTGAACCATCAGCCAAGTAGGAAGAAATTCCAAATCCCATTGTTCCAGAATCCCATATTACTCTATCAGTTTCGTTACCAGCGAAAAAATTACTCACCCCATTCATTGATGACTCTATCTCCTCTTCGGTGAGATCTTCCTCTTGTTGTGCAGATAATTGAAAGGTAAAAAAGCAAATCAAGAGAAAAGAAAAATACTTAAATTTCATAGTAGGGGTTTTGATTTATTGATTTTCAACAATATTTATTTTGGCAATATCGAGGTATTCTCCTAGTTAGCAACCATTATAAGCAAGCTTTATTATTTACTAACTTAGTTTTATTAGTAATATAATTCTCGAGTAAGTAATTCACTTACAATCATCTTGCTATTGGTAAGCTTGAATCTTAATATTACTTTTGATACAAATAGATTGAATGGGATTATCATTAGCATTAGAAGAAAGAGCAAACGGAAAATGTGAGTTGTGTTCTGCGGAAGCAAGCTTGGACTCTTTCACTGTTCCTCCAAAAAACGGAGATAGTCTTGATGTATGCATTGCGATATGTCCAACTTGTTTGGAGCAAGTTTCAAACATGGACCAGCTTGACCCTAATCACTGGAGATGTCTAAATGACAGCATGTGGAGTGAAGTGCCCGCTGTACAAGTTATGTCTTATAAGTTACTATCTAGCCTCAAAGCAGGATGGACAGATGATCTCATTGCTATGATGTACCTGAATGAAGCTCAGCTAGAATGGGCGCAGGCGGGCCTTGCTGGAGATAATGATATCGTACACAAGGACAGCAATGGTCACGTATTGAAAGCAGGTGACTCGGTCGTACTTATAAAAGATCTCAATGTAAAAGGTGCCAACTTTGTTGCAAAGCGAGGAACGCCTGTCAGAAGAATTTCTTTGGTACAAGATAATCCCGAACATATAGAAGGTCGAGTCAACGATCAACATATAGTTATTCTAACAAAGTTTGTAAAAAAGACCTAGGAAACTAAAAAACGTATTAAATTTGTTTGAATATAAAAAATGACAACAATGACATTAAAGCAACTAATCAAACTTGAAGACAAAGCTAAAGAGGTTTGGGTCATTAGTCCCTCATTGCATTATGATGTAGATGTAAAAGATTTTGGAGAACTGGTAAGCGTAAATCTTGGTGAAAAAACTAAATATAGATACATCGTTCCCGCAACTTCTGAAATCTCCAAGAACATCACAAAGTATCAAAAGAAATACAAATTGTCCAAAGAGGAGGTTGAGAACAATTTCTGTGTCATATCAGAATCAGACCTTTTACCTTTTGTTACAGAGACAGCTATTTATGACGCAAAAGGTGATTGCATCGCTTGTTGTGCTCCAGCCATGGAAAATAGTCAAGATGTAATTAAGTACAACGCAAAAACATCAAAGGCAATGGCAAAAGCTTTTAAATCAATTTGGAAAAAATATAAACGATCAAATCCTTAGAATTGAACATTAGATAATTCAGTATCAATAAAGCCTTTCCTCTCAATGATAGGCTTTTTTTATTAGTTGACTTTTATGATTTTTTCAACAAGCTTGGCTTCTTTACTTTGGTTTAAAATTTCAACAAAGTAAACCCCACTTTTGAAATGTGAAATATCAATTTCTTCTATTAAACCCAATGTGTCTTTAGAATAAACTTCTCGACCATATTCATCTAAAATGATCATACTTAAACTGATATCACCTAATATTTTTACTTGTAGATAATTTGAGGCAGGATTAGGCGTAAGGCTCACATTTGCTTTTTCAAAATCATGAGTCGCAGTTACTAGATCTTCTCCATCACAATTTTCATCAAGACCATTTGCTAAAATCTCAGTTGCACCAGGATAGATATCTGCATTGCCATCATCACAATCATCATCATTGCCAGAAAAACCGATAGGCACACTATTAAGACAGGTTTCCAAAGCTGCGTTTTGATCGCCAAATCCATCTCCATCGACGTCTTCATAAAAAGTGAAAATCGTAAAACCTTCATCGACGACTCCATCACAATTATCGTCTATATCATTACATACTTCATCTGAGCCTGGATAGATATTATTATCTGCATCGTTGCAATCATTTTTGAATTCAGAAAAACCGCTCGGCACAAATGGTTGACAAGAAATTATAGAGTCTTGGTTGATCCCAAAGCCATCTCCATCAAAATCTCTATAGTAGGTAAACAATTCTAATCCCTCATCAATTTCTCCGTCACAATCTTCATCCATAAAATTGCAGAATTCTTCGCCTTCCGGATTAATAGATGGGTTGCCATCATCACAATCACCATCAATGGTTACATAACTCGGAGGAGGCAACTCAAAACACAAATCAAGGAATTTTTCTGCATCACCGTAGCCATCCATGTCAGCATCATAATAATATCTTGTCACAGGCAAGCCATCGTCAATTTCTCCGTTGCAATCATCATCTCGATAATTACAAACTTCTTCTGCACCAGGAAATACAGTATTGTCATTATCATCACAATCATTATCTTTAAGAGAGCCGTCGCCATCATCATCTATTAAATTTTTAAAAACGTACGGCAAAAAATGATTGGCTTTTTGTAGTGAGCCATTACAAGTGTAATGAACTCCATCAGATCCGATTTCAAAATTTATTGCTTGGCCAGTAGCTATGGTCGTTGGAAACATAAAGACGTTCATATTATTGTTGACCACTATTCTTTGCTCCTCAAACTTTTCTTCTCCACTTAAAATATTTTCATTTGCACCGACAATAATAAAAGGTGTACCAGGAAAGTTTTCTGCAAACACATCTACAACAGATTGTAAGAGCTCCGCATACCCATCAATTTTATCACTTTCCCATTGTTCCCACAGAATAAAATCTAGTTTCCAATTCCCCAAACCATAAGTTTGATTTAGATTAGAACGCATAAATCGCATACGATCTATTGCATCTTTAAGAAGCTCTAATGAACTGGGATTCCAATCTTGCTCATCTTCATTTATTGCGATACTCGTACCACCCAATGCCCAATTGCATATATATAAAGGTGTATTAAACTCTTGTTGATAATCGTGGACAAACATGTCAACCCAATTTACACCATCGGGAACTACAACCGCCGGATGTGCATTATTGGCTGGAATTTGAAAATTATTGAGTGTAAAAGGAACTTGATCATTGTCAACAATATAAATATCGTCTTTTAAAGCCATGGGCAATCCTGCCTCACTGTTTCGACAATTGTTCCACGCAATATTTGATTGCCCAAAAGATGCAATAGCTCTTGCTTGGTAGATTTGAGCAACAACTTCCGAATTGATAGTGAGATAAAATATAATTAAACAAGAAACCTTTGTAGTTAACTTCATCATAGACTTTTGCACATTCACAATATAAAGCATAAAGTTCTTTATTATGTTTCAGATATTCATAAGGGTTTGCACCCAAACGAAAATTTAAATATCACAATAAGTACATTACTTAAATCATCTAACTATTTACCGCTAGTCATATCCCTTAGTAATTATTTATTTATAAGGTAATTATTTATTTTGATGATTACGAGGTCAGATAATCCGAATATTGCAGTATATTTTATCGTTATCTAACATTGGAGCGTTCTTCCATTGCATTTAAATCTTCTTCCAGCTTAAAAGGTATTTAGAAAATTTAAAAAGACCTAATCGATTCTGTAACGAAGTCCCAAGTAGAATTCTCGTCCTTTTGTAGGTCCCCAGCCAAATGCAGGATCAAAGTAAGGACCAAATGGATCATCAGATGCAAGGATTGGAAATTCCTGCCTAAAGTCTAGGATATTTTCTATTCCACCATAAATTTGCAACTTTGGCCATCTCTTGGTAATCTGAAAATTAACTAAGCTGTATGAATCAGAGTAATCATCAATTCTATATTGTGCAGGATGGCTATTCGTGATTGGGAGACGTTGCTGTGAAAACCATTTGTAGGTTGCATCAAACTGCCATTGATCATCAGCGGTTGAATATGAGTTATTAAGTAACAATTTGTGTTTTGGAATAAAAGGTAATTCAAACTTCATACCTTCTCTAGTTTGGTATACATCCAAGTAGTTGTAAGAAAGCTTTACATCGTATCGCTGTTGAAAACTAAATTTAGATTCCAATTGCAAACTTTTTGAGACACTCTCACCTGTAAAATTGGATACGAATGCCGTCCCAATTTCTCTATCATAATCAGGGAAGATTTGATTTTGAAACATCGTCAAATAAAAATCTCCAGAGAGCGTGATGTCAACTTTATCCAAGAAAAAGCTCTGAATGAAATTCATACCGGCATTGATAGCTTCTTCTGGTCTTAGAGTTTCCTCAAATATTACATTCCTATTTCCTGACAATAAATTTATCCTTTCTGAAAATACATTTGCTATTCTGATTCCTTTACCAACTGACATACGGAGATCTGACGATTCAGAAATCTCATACCTCACCAAAAGTCTTGGAACAAACTTTAATCCAATGTCCTCATAATTATCCGCTCTAAGACCTGTAATCAAAGTAAACTTATTATAGACTAAAGTATGTTCAACAAATGCTCCAGGCAAGTCAAATGAACCATCATAGTCTCCTTCATAGTTAAGAAAACTAAGATCTTCCGTTTCACTAATTGTTTCTTCTAGTTGATTGTTGATTAGACTCACTCCAACTTTTAGGTTATTATCGTTTTCTCCATAGAAATAATCCATGAAAAAATTATTGGTCATATTAAATTGTTCACCCTCATATCTTTTCACGCCAAAATAATTATCCTGTACATTTCTAAAATTGGAATTTTGAAAGGTAAGAGATAAATCATCTGTGATGCTATAGTTTAGTTTGGTATAAAGATCTGCATGAATTAGGTCAACATATTGACCGTAATATTGCATCGTTCCTAGGTGTTGATCTGCGTCAAAATCATTCTGACCTCCTTCTCGAGTTTCTTTCCAAAATCTAAGACCAATCTGAGCTTTGAATTTATCTTTCTCTGGATTCTGAAAAGTAAATTTATTGAAGAAACTAATTCGATTTGTCTGTACAATATCTCTAAATCCATCTCCATCTTTATCGCGGATAGCGGCAGGAGTTGTCAGATGTGCTGTAAAGAAATTATTCCACTTAGTTTTATTGGTTGCTAAGTTGGCATTGTACTGTGTCATACCAAACGAATTTGCGAAAGCATTGAGATAAATTTTATCAGTATCATCCGCAGCATGTGGAATAATATTTATTTGACCACTAATGCTTTGTGCTCCTTGCAAAACTGAATTTGTACCCTTGGCAACATAAATATTCTTAATGGTTGTCCCTGGATAAGATCCTGTTCCATATTGATAAGCCAATCCTTGAATCAGCGGAAGGTCATCAAATAATAATTGATTATAAACACCTGCTAGACCTAAAATTTGTAATTCCTTAGCGTCGGTGATCACATTGGTAGTCGCAGCTACCACATTCGAATTTGTCGAAAAACAACCTGCAAGACTACAGCAAGCTGCTCTTTCTATTTCTCTTGTACCAATGACTTCTATTTTGGCAGCAGAATCTGCATAACGTGTTGCATTACCTTTGGTTACAATCTCTACTCCTTGAATAGTATTATCTTCAATAAGCATGATTTCCCAATGCTTAAGAGCTCCTACCTTTATTTTTTCGGTTTTGAAGCCCACATAAGAAAAAAGCAGAACTCCGTTCTCATTACCAATATCCTCAATTGAGAATTTTCCATTTTCATCCGTAATGGTGCCTATATCAGAATTTTCCCACACGACATTGGCTCCAATTAAGGCCTGGCCATCAATATTTGTCAAAAGGCCAGTGATTTGTTGCGCAAAACCACTTATTGAAGCGAATAAAATAAACAAAACTGTAATATGTAAATTCTTCATTTTGAATGTCATTGCAAAAACAAAGATACGATGTTTGGACAGTGTATTCTAAACTATTTAACTAGTTTACATCTAATTAACAAGTAATATTTATTTGGTCAATCAATTTATCTTTGCAATTTTATTCCTAATTTTTAATAGATTAAAGAGAATAAAACGCCAAATGGCAGGATTTTCCTAATTTCTGATAAAAATTGAAGATTTATTTGTTAAATAAGCAGCGTTTTGGACGCGGGCGGAGTCTTATGTGTATAAATGCTTGGTTAAATGCCAAAATTTTTAGATTTTTAGAATAATCAAAACCCTTTTATTATGGAAACTGTAGCACTTAATGAAGCCTTCACATGGATCGCAATTACCGGCGGAGTCCTTGGAGCAGCTGCTTTGATTACATTTGTTTTATACAAAGCTAATTTATTACCAGATTAGTTATAGATACGATAAATAAGCAGCTAGCAAGCTTAAAAAAGGCATTTCTGTTTTCAGAGATGCCTTTTTGCTTTGGTATCACAACTAGATCACATGACAAGCCTTAATAATGTCAGAGGATATCCTAGAATATTACAATTCAATCAGTCCAAATTGGAAATTACCCAAAGGCGTATCCCTTCTCTACCCCTTTGATAATCCTGACACTCAACAAGCCATGCAGGCTTTTTATTCAAAATACTTTAAAAGTGATAATAAACGTTGGTTGATTCTTGGAATCAATCCAGGTAGATTGGGCGCAGGTGTTACAGGAGTACCGTTTACAGATCCTAAAATTCTTGAGCAAGAATTAAAAATTAAAAATCCTTTCTCCAAAAAGCATGAACTCTCTTCAATTTATGTTTATGAATTGATCAATGCATTTGGCGGACCAGCCAAATTCTATAAATCATTTTTCGTGAGTTCAGTCTGCCCTTTAGGCTTTACTAAAAACGGTATTAACTACAATTATTACGATGACAAAGACCTATACAAGGCTGTAGAGAAGAACATTATAAAGTATATTAAGAAACAACTAGAATTACCAATAAGGACTGATGTTGTATTTTCTTGGGGAAAAGGTAAAAACTACAAATTTTTAAAAGCACTTAATGATAAACATCAATGGTTTGAAAATATCATTCCTCAGCCACACCCAAGATGGGTAATGCAGTATAGAAGGAAAAGCAAGGAAGAAATAATGGATGAAGTTTTACAACAACTTGTCAAAAAGAAGGTGTAATTAATAGCGATTTTCATCCATTAGTAATATAGCTTTCTTACATTTGCTTTAGGTCACATAATTACATAGATAACTACACTTTAAGCAATTTGTAATTACACCCTATGCATAAATTTCTTCGTTTGGTCTTCAATTTTTTCCAAACCTTCAAGATCAATGTACTTCCTAAGCACTTTTACTCGAGTATTCCAGATTTTTCTTACTTGAAAAGCAATGACTTTTGGAAGAAGCCGAATAGCATGTATGGCATCAACGGTATTGAAATAGATCAGCAGATAGCATTTACAAAAGATAGTGTCGAAAGCATTAAGAATATCTCCGTACTTCAAAATGAACAGATATTAAGTACTGCTGTAAAAGAACAAAATGAAGAGGGCTATGGAGTAATAGAGGCAGATTTTCTCTATTGCTTTATTTTCAAACACCAACCAAAAAAAATAATCCAAATTGGTTGTGGCGTTTCTAGCTCAATCATTTTAAGAGCAAGCAAGGATGCAGGATATAAAGTAGATCTTGTTTGCGTAGAACCCTACCCCTCTGACTACTTGCAAAAATTGTCCGATCAAGGAGATATAACCTTAATCTCCCAAGCCGCACAAGTAGTTAAAATTGATACCTTGATTGATTTGCAAAGTGGAGATATGTTTTTTGTAGATTCAACACATACAGTAAAGGTTGGAAGTGAAGTCAATCGGGTTATCCTTGAAGTATTGCCGAGGTTATCTCCAGGTGTATTTGTTCATTTTCACGATATCTTTTTCCCCTATGATTTCCAACGCAATATAAATACAACAGCATTCTTCTGGAGCGAAGGCAGTCTCCTACAAGCATTCCTAATCAACAACTCAAAGTACACAATCCGACAGGCTCAAAGCATGTTGCATTATGAAGCAAAGGACAAGATGGTATCCTTATTTCCCAATTACAAACCGCAAGAAGATAATGGTGGGCTTCCTCAAGGTAGCACTCAAGGTAAACATTTCCCTGCTGCAATATATCTGCAGGTCTTGGATGATAAAAATTCCTATTCTTAAATATTTTTAATAAATCCTTAATTAAAGTTAAGTTATTTGCTCGCAAAATGGTTTTTAATAAATTCAAAATTTTATTAAACTATTTCTCCTGGTTTTGCTGACAATGAGGATTGCGATGATACAGATGCTTCCATCAATCCTGGACAAACAGAAATCCCTTACAATGAAGTTGATGACGATTGTGACCCCCGAGACTCTAGACGATGACTTAGAACAATATGGGTTTGCCATATATGAAGATTGTGATGACAACAATTCTCAAATAAATCCAGATGCGGAAGAAATAGCAAACAACGGTATTGATGAAGATGGTGACGGCGTAGATTTGATGAGTGGCATACATGAATTATAACATGGCAAAATAATTATTTACCCAAATCCAGCAACAGAATTTACAAATATTCAAACTGAAAATTCTTTGCAGTTTAAAGATCAATTATTCGACTTGTAAGGGAAATAACTACAAACATATTTCAATGTGAAACAAATAAATATTCAAGATTTTGATAGTAGAATTTACATCCTAAAACTTGAAGATTTGAAGCCCCAAGACAAAGTGATTGAGAGAATCATTATCTCAAAATAGAGTACAAAACCAATGCTTTAGGGTTAGTGAAAGCTGACCCTTATTTTATCAATTACTTTACTTTTTATTGCAGCATAAGCTCAAACCCTCTGTTTAGGAGCTCAAAACGGTGCATCTAGTCTTCTCTTTATTAAATTTATTGCTCTAAAAGACAATATTGGAACAAAATACAGCCATTCTTGTCTAATAAATCTTAGTTACTTATTAATTACGTATTTTAGTCTATGACTTAGTTTATGTCACGAAAAGCAAACATCAAATATACAATGAAGAACCTAAGCACAACTTTAATAATTTTTCTATCATTTGTATGGAATTATAGTTCAGCCCAAAACGTCCCAATACTTCACTACTCTCTAAATAATTTTAGTCAAGTACAATTAGAAATTGACGGCAGTGCTGATCAATATTATCTATTACATACTTCACACGGCCCAGACCTAGGTTTGGAAACCATTACTTCGTTAACCTTTGGAACAGATGGCAATATGATTGTCTCAGAACCACTTGCTGCATTCTCAGAGGATAGTTATTACATAACAGCTCACTCCATTGCTGATCCAGATGATTCAGACGGAGATGGTATAGATGATATTACAGAGTATAATGACATGCCTAGTCAGTCTACATTAAATTATGCGCCAGAAATTCCTTTTGTGGATGGTACTGTTGCCATCAATAGCCATGAAGTTTTTTCATCTCTTGCAGTCGTTACTGAGGAAGTCTTTTGGGCACCATTCTTAAACAATCAAGAATTTGTAAAATTTGCAATTCTTAATCAGGATACGGATAACCCTGAAGTTTATTTCATCAATAGCGAAACACATTTTATTCATGATTACTTTCTAGCGACAATTGGATCTAGTGCCTACGATAGCAATGTAGAGAAAGGAGAAATCGTATTCAATCCAAATGAGATTTCAGCCAATGGTGCGATAGGCACCTATTCATTCAATTATTCTTTTGGAGATGCAGAAGATTTTGAAACAACAAGAAGAACATTTGAATTGCTAGCAGCCAACATGCCTTTTCTTCAAAATAATTTACAACATTTTATTTCTTCTCCATCTGAAGATAACTTCATTGCTAATCACCAATCAGATTATGTTGGCTCAAGAATAAAAGTAGTTCTTGAATCAGAATATTTTGCTGATGTAGACTATATTCCTTTTCATCAAGCTGAAGGTTATGGTTTTTTCAGACATATGGATATTGGGGATAATCCAGGCTCAAGAGATATTGTACTCTACGATGCATTGCCCAATTCACTTCCAAGGGTTGGAGGTATCATAACTTCTGTTGTACAAACACCACTATCACATGTCAATCTGAGGGCAATACAAGACAACCTCCCAAATTCATTTATTAGTAATCCATTGGAGATTGATTCAATTGCAAATCTTTTAGAAAAATTTATCTACTATAAGGTTGAACAAGATAGATACACGATACGAGAGGCAACACAAGAAGAAGTAAATGCATGGTATGAAGACTTGAGGCCAACTGTCGAGCAAATACCTGAAAGAGATTTATCACAAACAAAAATATTACCACTTGATGATATCCAATTTGAAATGTCAAATGCTTTTGGTGCTAAATGTTCTAATGTAGCAACAATGCGGACTTTTGGATTTCCAGATGGCACCATTCCAAATGGTTTTGGAGTACCTTTTTATTTCTATGATGAATTTATGAAGTTCAATGGCTTTTATGACAAAGCAGAGGAGATGTTAAGTGATCCAGAATTCATCGCTGATTTGGAGACTCGAATTGATATGCTGAAAGATTTCAGAACTGACATTAAAGAGGCAAATATGCCTCAGTGGATGCTTGATGAATTAGAGGACATGCATGATTCATTTCCGGAAGGGACATCTGTAAGATGTAGATCAAGTACCAATAATGAAGATCTACCTGGCTTTAGTGGCGCAGGTTTATATACATCAAAAACACAACATCCCGAAGAAGGCCATATTAAGAAATCTATTAAGCAGGTTTACGCAAGTATGTGGAATTTCAGAGCCTACGACGAAAGAGAATTTTATAGAGTTGATCACTTTATTGCCGCTATGGGTGTTCTCTGCCACCCTAATTATGATGAAGAAAAATCAAACGGTGTAGGTGTGAGTATTGATCCACTTTATCAGACGGAAGGAAATTTTTATATAAATACGCAGGTAGGTGAATTTTTAATTACCAATCCTGACGCAAATTCAATACCGGAGGAAATACTTTTGTCCCAAGACCCTGAAGAAGGATACTTTGTCATAAGAAATTCAAACCTTACTCCTGTTGGCGAACTTGTAATGGAAGAAGAATATTTAGATCTACTGCGAGAATACCTACAGGTCATTCATGATGAATTTGCAATTTTATACGATGTGGTTGGAGCTGAAGGCTTTGGAATGGACATTGAATATAAAGTAACTGCAGAAGATCAATTGATTATCAAACAAGCAAGACCTTGGGTTTCATTTTGGGCGAGTATCAAATCAAATTTCGATTTAGCAACCACAGTAATAAGCGAGCCGCAAACTTCTTCTGATTTGACAGATTCTGAGTTGGTCAGTGTTGTGATAGCAAATCAAGGACTTGAGGATATGAGCAATTTTGAATTATCCCTTGCAATCGATGATGTAGTAGTAGAGATTTTAGAAATAACTGATGTTGTTTCCCCTTTCGATGATGCCGAATTTCAATTTACAATACCACAAGATTTTTCAGAGATAAGAGCCTATGAAATTGAAGTCATCACATCTCACCCTATGGATGGTTATGATAAAAATGATACACTATCTACAGTAGTCAGGAAACAATTACCGCTTGATGCAGATTTGGACGCCTACTTCGGTGATGGCTCATGCGGTGATGCGATTACGGCTATTGCAGTTATAACAAATCAAGGCGATGAACTCATTACCACTGTTGGACTAGAAGTTTTTGTAAATGGTACAACTTTAGGTATTGATCAATATGAAATCACTATTGCTTCATTAACTACTGTAAATATTCCGATTAAAATTAATTCAAATTTACAAGCTACAGATAACGAGATTACTGTAAATCTTGTTGAGATAAACGGAGAAGTTGATGCAAATCTTACCAACAATTCAGCTAGTTTTGATGCTGACTTAAGCACCACTCATGACTATATAACCTTTGTAATAAATCCAGATAACTGGCCACAAGAAACAAGCTGGAGTATTATAAATCAAGATGTTGATCTTTTGGTAGACCAGGGTGGCTTATCGTCTGGTGATGAACTATACTCGCAAGATATTTGTGTCAATTATGAAGCCTGTTATAGCCTTGTTGTTTTTGATTCATATGGTGATGGTATTTGTTGTGGTTTTGGCGATGGAAACTTCTTCCTTCTTGACAATGTTGGAGATACCTTGGCCATTAACAATGGTATTTTTGAAATGTCAACAGAAGAAGAATTTTGCTTAGGAGATCCTGTGAGCACTTCCGATGAACTCTTGTATAATGAAATAATTATCTCTCCCAATCCAACAGATGACAATTTTGTAATCAAAGCTGATTTAAACTTTAATCTTGCAGGAGATTATAGAATTGAAATCTATGATAATTTAGGAAGACAAATTCAAAGCGTCCAAGGACAGAGTACATCAAATCATTTGAGAGAAGAAATTTCTTTGCAAGACCATGATGCTGGATACTACTTTATCAAATGTTACTTTGGGGACTTAGAAAAGATTTTTAAGATCATCAAAATATAGAAGATCAAATCTAATTAGAATTAAAAAGGGGCTATTAACTTACAATTGTAAAGTCTAGCCCTTTTCTTATTTTGGGCAGAGTTAGCCATAGGTTTAATTATTTTAATTTTCACTTCCGTAAATATTTTAATGTAGATCACAAATGCATCAAATTTATAAAGAAGCACTTTGGACCCAATTTGGAGCAAGCATCGATATGCTAAAAAATGCAATCAATCTTTGTCCAGAAAGCAATTGGGATGATGAAAAAAACTTTTGGTATTTGAGTTATCATTGTTTGTTTTGGCTCGATTATTATCTGAGCGATGACCCAAATAATTTCAAGCCGCATAGTCCATTCACTTTGTCAGAATTTGACCCTTCAGGAAAAAAGCCAGATCGAACTTATTCAAAAGATGAGTTGCTTTCGTACTTAGCATATGGAAGAAATAAAGCACACAAACTGATAAGTAATTTATCCGAGGAGCAAGCATCTTCAAGATGGGTCACAGACTATAAAAACTTTTCTTTGATTGAAGTCATACTTTACAATATGCGCCATGTTCAGCATCACGCAGCTCAATTGAATCTCATTCTTCGTCAAGAAATAAACGATGCGCCTAAATGGGTCTCCGTTGCCAACAAGGCCATCTAGAAATTATTTATCTTAGAACATTCCAAATAATTATGCATGAACCAACACATAACAGATAAACCCAAATATAAGGTCTTTTCAATTATTCTTGGTGGTCTAACTTTATTCCTATTTGCTACCAGACCATTTATTCTAGACTTTATTGAATCAGCAAAATCCACTGGTCAAGTTATCGGAGAAACTGCTATAGATATTATCGAAGGATTAATCAATGATAAGGAATAATGACAAGTCTTGATGTCAATGAAAATATTCAACCTTTTGTAAAAGAAATCTTCCTTCTAGAAAACGAGGAGGACACTGCACACAATCTACCCTTCTACGCCGATGGCTATCCTGGCATCCTATATTCAGAAACAACAGAGCCAATTACTCTATATCCAATAGAAAAAAGCCTACCTAATTTCTTTTTGTATGGACAAACCATAGTGCCGATAGAGCTAAGAATTAAGGGAGGATACAAAATGATTGTATTCCAACTCTACCCTTTTGCAACCAGAATTCTTCTCAATATTAATCCTAAAGAGATTAATGATGCTTGTTATGATTTGGAGCAAGTAAAGGAAGTAGACACAAAGTCTACTGTAGAAAACCTTGTAACTACTGAAGCTAGCAATCAAGCTGATATCATTTCAAACTACATTCTCCAATTGGTTAAATCAACATCGACCGATTATGACAACTCAATCAAATTAGCGGTATCCACAATTATAAAAACAAAGGGAACAATATCGATTACGCAGCTTAGGAACCAACTTTTTATTACGGAAAGAACATTTGAACGAAAGTTCCTGAAAGAGATAGGAGTTACACCTAAACAATTTGCCAAAATTATTCAATTTAGCTTCTCTCTGGATCAGATGAAAGAAAGTGATTACACAAACTTTACCAACATTGCTTACGAGAATGGCTTCACTGACCAATCACATTTCATACGTAGCTTCAAGAAATACACAGGAGGTACACCAAAAGAAATTCTATCCAAACTCGGTTAATTTGCTTTGACGGTTTTGTACAATTTTCAAAACTAATAAATCCACAGAAGGTTATCGAAGAGTAATCATTGCTACGTGCAATCATTACACATTGACGGTTTTGTACAATTTTTAATTTTCAATTGAGTCCATCTTTGTTATATAAATAATAAAATGAAGTCTATCGTACTCAGTATTGTATTTATGCTTTCTCTTTTCAAAGTGGATTTAGCTGAGCAAAAAACTGAAGCATTTAATATTCTTAAAACCAAATGTAATGTTTACCACAGCAATGAAAATCCATCAAAAGTATTCACTCTTGAGAATATGAATGGCATTGCAAAAAAAATAAACAAGCAAGTCTTTATATGGAAAAGGATGCCAAAAGGAAAAAGTATAAGTCTTACAAAGCATGAAAAACTGATATTAAAAAATTGGATTAAATCATTAAAATCTTAATATGAAAAAGAAAATTATAGTCTTTGGCGCAACTGGCGGAACAGGTAAAAGTCTTGTTATGCAAGCATTAGAAAAAAATTACCACGTGACAGCATTTGTTAGGTCACCACAAAAGTTAGATATCTCAAATCGCGAAAATCTATCCATTGTAAAGGGAGATGTATTAAATTATAGTCAAGTTGCCAAAGCCATAGAAAGTCAAGATATTGTATTTTGTAATCTTGGAATGCCCGCCTCTGATAAAACGAATCTTAGAGCTCATGGCACAGCTAACATCACCAAGGCAATGAAGGAAAAGAATGTAAGTAGATTTATCTGCCAAACTTCACTTGGTTTTGGTGATAGCAAAGAAGTATTACCATGGCATATGAAGTACTTGATTGTGCCTTTCATTTTAAAGAATGCTTTCAAGGACCACGCACTACAAGAAAGAGTCATTGAAGAATCTGAGTTGGAATGGACAATTGTCAGACCAGGAAATATGACAAATGGCAAAATGACAGGAAGCTACAAACATGGTTTTGAGCCCACCGAAAAGATAAAATTAAAGATATCAAGGAATGATGTATCACACTTTATGCTGATGCAAATCGACAACAAGGAAAACCTCTATAAAAAAGTAGGCATTTCATACTAAGCAGAAAAGGCAATTTATTACCGACGACTTTAAGTCATTGAAAAAATTATAAAATTTCCTAATTTAAAGCTGCAAGGGTATTTGAATTGACTCTATTATTAGCTTCCAACAACCTACCTCTGTCGCCTAACAAGAGTTCTTGATATAGGTGGGCATGAAGCGACAATAACAAAAGATTAGGCTCTTAGTTATGGCTGTTTTTTTAATCCAAGCTCTTAAAGTTTTGCCAAGAAGTAGTAGAAACTAAAACTCCTTCTTCACTATAACATTCCAAAATATTCGGAATTACCAATCTTATTCTCGGCTTGAGTGTGTAACTAATACCTTCTTTAACAAAATCAATTTTGTATCCATTCCTGTCCATGTTAGCAATGTGCTCACCTGAATTATTATATACAGTTTGCATACCTATTATGCCATTACTATTTATAAAATAAGATTGATCATTTACCTCTATGTGTTTTACCCACTTCTTGGGCTCTTCTTGTTTGTAGCATCTTGGTGCCACTGAAATGGTTGTACTTCCGTCTTCATCGTAGAAATCCATTTTCTCGTATATTCCTTTGAACCAAGATATTTCATTTGAAACGATAGACTGAGCTGAGCTGATTAAAGTTAACTGTAAGAAAGTTAATATAAGAAGAAAATTTTTCATAGATGCAAATTTAATGATTGTTACGGTAGGATTAATAAACTTTCATTTTGATGAAAGTTGAAAATGCTAACCATTGGTTAAATTAAAATTTGCATGAGTTGTATCTTAAAGAAAACATGCTCAATTAAAAGCTCTTTTTAATTACATTAGAAGTCTTAAGTTCATATCAAACAAAGCAGATGAAAGCCATAGACTGGTCAAGTTTTACAAGGAGAGAATATTACAAAGCCAATATTGAAACAGTATTCAAGGCTTATATCTCACAAGCAGCCATTGAAAGTCGGTTTTTAGAAATTGCTCTATTCTTTAACGAAAAGGGATCAAAGGACAAGATCATGAAATTGAGAAAAGAGATGTATCTATGAGAAAACATACGCCTATACCGTTGCTAGTAGAATAAATCAACAAACGATAATGGGAGTAATCAATTATGACAAGGAAAATTAGTGTGCAACAATCCCCATACTCCCAAGATCCAAATCAATTGTTGCACCACCCACTGCGATGGATTTATAGATTGCTTCTACGATGATCATATCTCTTTTACCCATTTCGCCAGGAGCCACATTTTTTGACCCAAACATGATGTGTTTTGCAAAGTCATCCATCTGCAAAGCCATCTGACTTTGGTGTGGGAATTTAATTTCTTTCCCATCTGAGGTTCTTCCACTCAATGGACCATAACTATTAGCAGGATTGAATTCCACCCATCCATTTTCAAAATTTGAGTATAAACGATTTGCATTCACATTGTGGGAAGTAAATATATTTCCAGTTGCGCCATTAGGAAATTTGAATTGAGCAGTAATGGTTTCATCTGTATCTTTAAAATATTCTGGGCGGGTACTAAACTCTTGGGCACTTACAGAGATCGGATTCTGACCTGTCCCGTATATAGCACTTTGTATTGAGTACACTCCCATATTAACCAAGGCTCCCCCACCCGAAAGTTTTTTATCCAATCTCCATTGACCAGGATTAGAAGCAGAAAAATAAGCAGCATCAGCACTTACATACTTTACCTCCCCGTACACTTTTTCTCTCACGATCCGTTTCAATTCTTGGGTGTAAGGCTCAGATTGAAGACGATAACCCATCCCTAGTTTGACCCCATTATTTTTACACGCAACGATGATAGCATCACACTCTTCAACATCCATGGCCATCGGTTTTTCACAAATTACATGCTTACCCGCCTCCGCAGCTCTAATCGAAAATTCTGCATGCATGGAATTTGGCAGCACGATATAGACTATGTCAATATTTGAATTCTCTTTAATGCTATCAAAGTTTTGATAGCTATAGATTGAATCTTTGCCAATCTTATATTTATCCGCCCATTGCTTTTCTTTTTCAGGAGTACCAGTGACAATGCCAGCAAGATAACAATACTCTGTGTCCAATAAAGCTGGACCAAGCTCCTGCGTACTATAATATCCAAGACCAACAAGCGCAACACCTAATTTCTTTTTTGTTGGAATATCGGCTTTACAATTCCATGAGCCTAATGCCACTGCTCCACTAGCTAATAATAAGTCTTTACTAAATTTCCTTCTTGTAATCTCACTCATGGTAAATAGTTTTGCCTTTTTCAATATTTACTTTAAAGTAAAAAAAAATTACAAAATGTTCTTGAAGTTGTGATATATCTGTCCCACAATAATTTAATCAGAATAAATATCTATTTTGTAAATATCTACTTGAACAAATCCACAAAGATATCTATCGAATGAACATACTTTATGAGTACAACTCCGCAACAGATAGGGATGAAATTACAGGAAAAGAATTATTGAAGGTACGAGCTTCTGGCATTATTCCAATTTTTCTATCCTTGCAAATGTTCATGAATAATTCTTGGACAGAATTTAGCGTAATGGATAAGATATTATTTACTGCAGCTATGCTCTCTGGACTTTTTACAATTATTTTTCCAATTCAAGCATCCAGACCTTATATAAAGTTAACCAACAAATATCTAACAATAGATAAGGAAAAAATAAAATGGAATCTGGGCGGTAAGTCCAGCCAGGGACAAATTAGACTTGTTGAAATCTCAAGCTGGAAAAAACATGTTGGAGAGGTTTACTTTACAACAAAAGATGGTCAGTCTCATAAATTAGAAACGCACAAAATATATTCTAAACTGAAGCATGCAGAATTTTTTACCTTCTTGAAAGAGGATTTGATGCATAGAATATCTACAACTACATCATTGTCAGACTAATTTCTGCAATGCAATCATCTATAGTTTTTGAATCAATTGCACTCCAATCAAAAGAATAAATTGTATATTTCTTATGGATAATTGAAATCAACCATGGAAAAAAAAATCAATACAAAATCAAGAAGAAAATTTATTAAATCAGGTGCCGTTATTGGCTCATCATTTTTTATCGTTCCTCGTTACGTTTTAGGAAAAGGATATCTAGCTCCAAGCGATCGACTTAATATTGCTGCGATTGGTTCTGGAGGAAAAGGATATAGTGATATTGTAAATGCATGGGATGAAGGCGCCAATCAGATTATCGGCCTTTGCGATGTTGATACCAATGCCGCTTCTAAAGTTCGCACTAAATTTCCAGAGGCGCAATTTTTCAAAGATTTTCGAGTGATGCTTGATCGTATTGGTAGAGACTTGGATGCTGTTACCATTTCTACTCCTGATCATATACATGGTGTTGCAGCCATGAAAGCCATGTCTATGGGCTTGCATGTCTATGTTCAAAAACCATTGACTCATAATATTTACGAAGCAAGAAAACTAACTGAAGCTGCAAGACAATATAAAGTTGTTACTCAGATGGGTAATCAAGGTGCTTCTCACCCAGGCCAGGTACAAATGAAGAAATGGTTTGACGAAGGCCTTATCGGCTACGTTCATACCGTTGAGGTATGGACCAATCGACCAGTTTGGCCACAAGGCATTCCTGTCCCGACAGATAAAACTCCATTGCCAGAACATCTGAGTGAGCAAGATTGGGATCTCTATATCGGTCCAGCCAAATATGTGGACTACCACCCTCTTTACTATCATTTTAAATGGAGAGGTTGGTGGAATTTTGGAACAGGTGCATTAGGAGATATGGGTTGTCACATTATGGATGTACCATTTAGAGTTTTGGAACTTGACTACCCAACGGGAGTGGAAGCGAGTGTGGGCGCTATATACAAACGCGATTGGAATCCAGAATTTATCCCTGAAGGCTGCCCTCCTTCTTCAAGAGTTGCGATTGATTTTCCCGCTTCCAGAAAAAACAAAATAGCGATGAAGATGATTTGGTCAGATGGAGGCATCAAACCATTCCATCCAGATTTGATTCCAGCTGATGCAGATTTAGGCGGCAAGAATTCAACGAATGGAGTTTTAATGATTGGCGATAAAGGGGTAATCAGTTGTGATGTCTATGGCACTTCAGCCAAACTTTATCGCAAAGGTGAAGAAGTGGTAAATATACCTGAAGGTTTTGATGGTGGCAATAAATATTTAGAATATCCGGAATTGGGTCATAGCAAATCGTGGACTGAGGCTTGCAAGGCTGGTTACAAAAGTAACGAACACAAGACTCTGACTTCTTCATTTGACTATGCAGGTCCCTTGACAGAAACAGTGCTTATGGGCAATCTTGCGATCCGAAGTTATAACCTTGCAAAGAATAGAGAAGATGGCGGCAGAGATTATTTTGGTAGAACAAAATTACTTTGGGATGGAAAAAATATGAAGATTACAAACCTAAATGAAGCCAATCAATTTGTGACTAGAGAATATCGAGAGGGCTGGGAACTGATGTAACATAAATATGAAAATTTTACTTTGTTCTATCGGCTCACGAGGTGATATTCAACCATTTCTTGTATTAGGAGATTATCTTTCTCAGCATGGGCATGAGGTTCGTGTCGCTTCCGCAAATATGTATGAACAAATGGCAGGAGATTATGATGTAGAGTATCACGCATTCGAAGGTGATTATGAATCCATCATAAATGACGAAGCAATGAAAAAGTTGGTTGGCAAGAATCCAATGACCATGCGAAAAAATCTTGCAGAAAAAGTATACCCTATCATTCAAAATTCGATTCAAAAATTCTACGAGCTTTCAGCATGGGCAGATCTTATTATCTATCATCCTAAATCTCTAGTAGATACATTTGGAAAAGGCATTGAACATAAATTGATAAAGGCCTATGTCATTCCAGCATTTACGCCCACTAAGGTTTTCAGGAATCCAATACTTCAATTTTTAAGTCTTCCCAAATTTCTTAATAAATTCACCTACAAATTAGTCATCGCATTGATGGGTACCGTAAAATTGCCGATAAATAATTTTAGGAAACAAAACCAAATTCCTGACAATCCTATATTTTTGGATACACCAATTCTATACGGAATAAGTCCAAACATTCTTGAGAGGCCAGATGACTACCCAGGAGATCATCTCTTTACTGGATTTTGGCTGAAGGAAACTCAAGATCAAACTCTCGATGTGAAAATTCTGGATTTTGTATCAAATGACAAAGATGTGCTACTAATTACTTTTGGAAGTATGCCTTATAAATCAAACACTTCAATTCAGCACTATATAAATGCGATTCAAGAGCAGCATGATATAAAAATCCTCATTGTAAAAGCTTGGGGTTTGCGGGATGCAGCCCTAGAAGAAAATGAAAATGTTTTAGCAATAGACCGTGCGCCATTCGACTTACTTTTTCCAAGAGTCGACTATGTAATCCATCATGGTGGAGCTGGTACAACAGCAACTGCAATAAAAGCAGGAATACCACAATTCATTTGCCCAATCCTCCACCCTTTCGGAGACCAATTCTTTTGGGGCAAGTTAATCGAAAAGAAAAAGGTAGGTGTAGCGCCAATACCTCTCAAGAAACTCAATATAAAAAATTTAGTTTCTAGTGTAGATAAGTTATTATCACCTACACTAAAACAAAATGCAAGGCAATTGGCAAAAGTAATTTCTAAGGAAGATGGACTTAAGGAAGCTTTGAATTTTATTGAAAGCAAGAATTAGATTGCAGACCTGCCTGGCCGTCAGGCAGGCTTCCAGATTTATCCGCCAGAGGATGGAACATCCGAAGGAGGACTCCAGACTTCTAGATTTATCCGCCGGCGGGTGAAACATCCGAAGGAGGACACCAGACTTCTAGATATATTTATAGAAAATTAGATATTCAAGCTATTAAGTATAAGTCCTGAAAGGGCGAAATATATTAACACGGAATTTATACCCGTGTCATAGAGCAAGAAAAGAAGAGTCCTGAAAAGACAAAATATATTAACACGGCGATTTATACCCATGTCATGAAGCAAGAAAAGAAGAGTCCTCAAAAGACGACATAAAAAATTAATAATTAGAAATTAATCCCCATGTTATGAAACAAAAAATCCTGAAGAAACGACATACATTAACACGGAATTTATACCCGTGTCATAGAGCAAGAAAAGAAGAGTCTTGAAAGGACAAAATATATTAACACGGCGATTTATACCCATGTCATGAAGCAAGAAAAGAAGAGTCCTGAAAGGACGAAATATATTAACACGGGGATTTATCCCCCGTGTTATGGAACAAGAAAAAGAAAGAGTCCTGAAAGGACGAAATAAAAAATTAATAATTAAAAATTTACCACCGTGTTATGAAAAAAAATCCTGAAGAAACGACATACATTAACATGGGGGTTTTTATTCGTTTTATGAAGCCAGAAAAGAAGAGTCCTGAAAGGAAGAAATATATTAACACGGGGATTTATCCCCCGTGTTATGGAACAAGAAAAGGAAAGAGTCCTGAAAGGACGAAATAAAAATTAATAATTATCCGCCGCTGGGTAGATACGCATGTAAGTAGTTTCGATGATCTGACTATTATATGATAAAAGGACCATAAATTTTATTTAAACTAAAATCATTTACATTAAATTTTCCCACCAAACTCATCTGTCTCCAAAAATAATTAACTATCTTAGGTCACCGTTTAATTCGCAATAGAATAGTGATTTTCCATTATTTACTAGAGAATTTTACAAAACTTACGAGAGAATGCAGATAATTAATGCAAAGAAAGAGTATGATGCGATTATAGTCGGATCAGGTGCCGGAGGTGGAATGGCAGCTTTCATCATGGCCAATAGCGGAATGAAAATAGCTGTTGTTGAAGCAGGTCCGTTTTTTGACCCTAAGGACCCAGAGACCATGACTCAAATGAAATGGCCATGGGAATCACCTCGAAGAGGCGCAAGTACCAATAGAGCATTTGGAGATTTTGATATGTCTTATGGAGATTGGGAAGTAGAAGGAGAACCATATACAAAACAAGAAGGAACAGAATTTTTATGGTGGCGTTCTAGAATGCTTGGTGGTAGAACAAATCACTGGGGAAGAATTTCGCTGCGTTTCGGACCTAAAGATTTTAAACATAAAGATGTAGATGGCCTAGGTGAAAACTGGCCCATATCCTATGACGAGGTAAAACCCTATTACGACCGACTTGATAAAATGGTTGGTATTTTCGGAACGAATGAAGGATTACCTAACGACCCTGATGGATTTTTCCTTCCTCCTCCAAAACCAAGACTGCACGAATTATACTATATGAAAGGGGCAAAGAAAACAGGCATCCCTGTTATCCCTGCAAGGCTTTCTATACTTACAAAAAGAATAAACAAAGATAGAGGCATTTGTTTTTACTGCGGTCAATGCAACAGATCATGCAGCGCTTATGCAGATTTTTCCTCTGGATCTTGTTTTATATTCCCAGCGCAGAAAAGTGGACAAGTAGATCTTTACACCAACTGCATGGTGAAAAATGTCACTACAAATAATGAAGGATTAGCAACAGGTGTTTCTTATATCAATAAGGAAGACATGATGGAATATCAAATGAAAAGTAGAGCTGTTGTCCTAGGTGCGAGTGCATGTAGTTCAGCTCGTATACTCATGAATTCAAAAAGCACTCAACACCCTAATGGCCTTGGCAATAGTAGTGATCATGTTGGCAGGTACCTACATGATAGCACAGGGGCTGGACTGACAGCATTTGTGCCCGACCTTATGGATCGAAAAGTTTATAATGAAGATGGCGTAGGTGGACTCCATGTTTATAGCCCTTGGTGGGGAGATAATAAAAAACTAGATTTCCCTAGAGGATATCATATAGAAATGTGGGGAGGATTAGGAATGCCTGCCTATGGCTTCGGAATGGGCGTCGAGGGTTTGAATGAACACATCGGCGGCATGGTCGGTGGCTATGGTGATAAACTAAGGAAAGATGCCAAAAGATTCTTCGGTTCAACCATTGGAATGGCTGGAAGAGGAGAATCAGTAGCTCAGTTCGAAAACAGATGTACGATTGATAGCGAAACAGTAGATAAGTTTGGAATCCCTGTTTTAAAATTTGATTACAAATGGACTGATTACGAAAGATTGCAAGCCAAACACATGACTGACACCTTCGAGGAAATAGCACACAATATGGGTGGCAAAGTTTTAGGCACCAAACCAGGAAAAGAAAAGGATTATGGACTACTTGCTCCTGGACAAATTATCCATGAAGTAGGAACAACAAGAATGGGAGATGATCCTGCCACTTCAGTCACAAACAAGTGGCAACAACTGCATGATGCAAAAAATGTCTACGTTGTTGACGCAGGTCCATTTACTTCTCAGGCTGACAAGAATTGTACTTGGACAATCATGGCATTAAGCATGCGAGCGTCAGAACATTTAGTTGAACAATTTAAGAAGAAAGAATTATGAAAAGAAGAGATACATTTAAGGCTCTATTGGTTGGCGGAATTGCGGGTGCAACTATTCCATTGCAAGGATGCAGACCTGAACTAGTAGAAAAAACAGAAGAGGTAATTAAACCCGGAAACGGATACGGCAGAACTCCTAGCGAGCAATTGCACGATGAAAAAATAAAGGCAGAGATATTCCTGAATGATAAAGAACTAAACACAATCGCTACCCTATGCGATATTATCTTACCAGCTACACCAACTGCAGGCTCCGCAACAGAAGCCAAGGTTCCAGAATTTATTGAATTCATTATCAAGGATTTACCTTATCACCAACTACCCATGCGTGGTGGCCTAATGTGGCTAAACGGAGAATCAACAAAACGATACAACAAATCATTTGTTGATTGCAGCCAACAAGAACAAATCAGCATAGTTGATGACATCGCCTACCCCGATCCACAAAATAAAAAGCCCGACATGGCACCCGGCAGAGCATTCTTTGAAAGAATGAGGAATCTCACTATGACTGGGTACTACACAACAAAGATAGGCATCGATGACCTTGGTTACGTAGGCAATCGTGCTAATTTATGGGATGGAGTGCCTCAAGAAGTGTTGAACAAACATGGCATGGCGTATCCAGAAGAATGGATGGATAAATTTGTGGACCATGATACGCGGGATGTTGTAGCGGAGTGGGATGAGATGGGAAATTTGATATCTTAATAAATGTCTTGACAGGATTTATAAGGTGAGTGAGATAGCCACGATGAGGATGATTGAGATGATTAGGTTGAAGATGTGATTATAAATTATGGTGATTCTAGCGGCATTCTTGAAAATTCATTCAAGAATGGGATTTTAATTAATTTTTGTTTAAAATATTGTTTACCTAATTCTATTTTCTTACCAATAGATAGGAAAATAATATTATTAGGGATGAACTTGAAATTAATAAGCTCACTTACAAAATTATAGCTTGCGCTATGGAGGTACACAATCAATATGGTAATGGTTTCCAAGAAGTTGTTTATCAAAGGTGTTTGGCGATTGAGTTTTCAATGTAGAATATTTCATCAGTAAGAGAGGTAGAAATAGCATTAGAATATAAAGAAATAGGAGTAGGATTAAGAAGAGTAGACATTTTGTATAAGGTAAGGTGATGGTGGAAATTAAGATATTGGTAGAGCTAAAAGGTGTGCATAAAATCAAGCTATAAATTATTGTGAAGCCTACAATATAGCTGAAGGCCTTCTTATAAACTTTGGCGCAGAAAGAATACAATACCATAGAGTATTTAATAAAAGGCTGAAAAAGAAATTATCTTGACAGGATTTACAAGATGACTGTGATGACTTAGATGCATAAGGCTGTATTGAAAAAAAATTTCTTAAAAATCAACCATCGCTTATATCCTATCTAGCTCAAAAATCATGTAAAGACAGAAAAAGTACAAGGATCATAGCAACTCTAAAGAACCATACAGAACCAATTGATTTTCTATTTCTGGATGGCTGGAAAGGTCTATATCTACCACTTTTCAAAATGCTTGAATCCAATTTTCACAAAGGGACTATAATTTATGCTGACAATATGGATATGGGTGCACTAGAGATTTTGCAAATTATGTTTTATGCAAGAAGGAAATTTATGCAACACAAGTTGTACATGATGGCAAAGCATTTTTAAGCAAGGTAAAATAATTTTTTTTAAAAAATTGTTTTAGAGAATTGTTTTAGAGTATGTTATAATAGTAGGAGCACTCAATTTTGGGTGCTTTTTTTTGTTAAGATTAATAAAGGTAATTTCACTTCCGTAAATAACACCTTAGGAACAAAGAACAATTTCTTAGAAATTTCACGAATGAGGTTTAGAACAAAAAGTGTTTTGACTTAGTAGATAAATACATTGATTCTTCCTATACCATTCATTTAGATACTACAGATCCTTGGGAAGGAAAAACAATCAATCACGAATAATTTAAAAGACTTTTAAATTATTTATTTGATTCATTTCCTAATATGAATTTTGAAATCAAATCGGCCATAAAGGAAGTTCAGCATGTAGCCATTAGCTGGAAACTAACAAGAACTAATCTTGGTCCAATAGGAGATTTTCCTCCAACAAATAAAAAAATCGACACTAGTGGAATGGCAATTAGCACTTTCAAGATGAGTTGATAAGCGGACATAATCAAGTATTTGACATAACCACAGTGTTCATATAATTAGGTTTTATTTAAAGGCATTGAAACTAGAAAAAATAATCTTGTTAATTTTCTCTTAGCAAACCATGGATATAGTTAACATTTTATAAAAATGATTCAATAAGCATTAATACTCTAATTATTCTTAGATATTTGATGAAAATCAAAACAATGAAATACCTATTTACTATTTTCTTATTATTTGGTCTCTGCCTAAGTCTTTCAGGGCAAAATCAAGCAAGAATAAATACGCAAGCAAAATTAGACTCAGTGCTTGAGACATTGGAAGCAGATACGGATTGTAAATTCACTATTGGATCTACTTTTAATTTCAATGAACCTTATAAGGCTGTATTTACCAAAGACGCTTCTTATTCTGTTGTAGCAACAAGAGGCAGCGGTGAATCTAAAGAATTTAAAACTGGTGATACTGTGCTTGTGCTTACAGCCCTACCCGTTGGCGCTTTACAATATTTCAAAACCACAGATTCAGACGAACGATATGCAACAAAGAGTTATGGTCGTCCAAATTTTGAAGTTATTGAAAAAGACAAATACAAAGAACAGCTGACAAAGATTAAAGCGGCTGATTGGAAGACGGCACAGAATTTACTAGACTTACTTACTTGTGGCAATTTAGACGCCGTTGGATATCCAAATCTTGAAAAATACTATTTGACGTTTGGAGATACTCCAGTTTTCTATGAACTAGGTGAAGAAAATGGCAGAATACTACTATCTTTTAATTTAAGAACTTATGGAGGAAATGATTTCAAAGATATGGGTCCAACAAAAATTGGAAGCGCCTATATCGAAGTAAGTTTTCTGAATGGTGAGACACAAAAATTTGACTGTGTAGAAAGTAATGATAATTCTAGATTTGCTGCAATTGACATAACAGATGAGATTGCACGATTCCAGAATGGCGTAAAGAATTTAAATTTTTCTCTGACCAAAAAAGCATCACAAGATCTTAGCGAAGATGATGCTTACTCAATAGGTATCAAAGCAGAATGTATTAAACTATAAAATAATAATCTAGCAACTTTTAATTCCTATTTATGATTTGCACTTTCTATTCCAGCAATGCTGGGTACGACGATGTCATCGAAGTTCTTCAAACAGTACTTCCAAAAGCGAAAATTACAACGAGTGTAGAGGATGGCATGAGAAAAATTCATACCTCATCTGGTGGCTTATTTTCCACAAAAAGTGGATTAAAATTATCCTACCGAGAAAGAATCGATTTTGATTCGCCAATTGAAGGTGCTGCTGCCAATTGCGGTCTAAGCCAAAATCTTACAGGACTTTACAACTTTGTAAGTTCATTCCCTTCTAATAATCCTAAAATCAGGCAACTGATGATGATGAAAATTCGCACCGTAAAAAGTGAATTTTCACTCCAACAAGTAAAAGGAGAAACGGATAATTTGGCTGAGCTCGTGAAAGCCCTTGCCAAACACTTTGACTCATTGATATTTGCGCAAGCGGGCACTAAAATATCTAAAGCAAACGGCCAGCACTTCCTCAATGAAAAACTCGAATTGGTTTTAGATAATGCTGGGAATTCATCTATAGACAATTTGGGTCCTACCATTGAGGCACTTTATCAAGAAAGAGAGAAAACTTACAAAGAGCAAGTATTGGGCAAGTTAAATGAGGACCAACGAGAGCGTAAATTGGCAAATGAAAAAAGCTTGCAAGAATTAGGCATTCAAGTCAACAAGTTCCTTCCTGCCATCGAAACTGAAGCAGAAATAAAACTTAGATCCATAGTAGAAGTTGCGCAACGAGCAACCATGCTTTCATTAATCAATGTTTTTGCAAGTGGTCATATTACAAACGAGCAAGTTATCAACACATTGAAGTCCAAAGATCTTTGGAAATTTGCGACAGTAAAAGAAAAAGACTTGATGGAAAATCCAACTGATGAAAAAAAAAGTCACGAGACTTGGAAGTGTGAAGGAATCTGGACGCTACTTTGGGCATTAAAGAAAGTTGATGAGCTAGGCAACCCTGCCAATATGTGTGATCTAGGAAATGTTCCCCAAGACCAATACCCTCTTCATGATCCTATCGGTTTTTTAAATGGCCATCATGAATTGAGATCAAAAAAAGAAATAGCTGATGCCAATGATTTTTATTACAGAATGAATTGGGCTTGCGTCAATGCAAGAATAAAAGGTCAACAAATGACGCGCGTCAATCCAGGTGTTGTTTATGAACGACACTATGCATTAAACTGGCTGATCAATTATATGGGACAGGCTTGGGATGATGTTTCTACGGAAACTTAATTGGATTCCCTATCAATCTTTTCTACATCATAATATGCCTTGTCTCATATTGTAGTTGAAGCTGTCGCTCTCAATATTTTTCTAGAAAAAAATAGAAATAATACTAAGATTTTAAATTCATCCCATGATTATAAATCATACATCCTTGGCGAATGATGGTAGATTCAATGAGTTAAAAAGACTATAAAACCAAGGTTTCAAGAAATCCCATGGTAAAAGTACATAGACGACATATGAATTTTCTTTAAAAACTTATCTTACAAGAAAAACGGACCAAATTCCTTACTGAATACTTGTAAAATGAGAAAAACCATCCTAACAATAAGCCTGATTGCCCTATGGGGTTTTTCAAGCTTTGCACAAAATCAAGAAATACTTACCGTTACCGAAAGTAAGCTTATACTACTTGGAAAAACAAAAAAACTTTCAGAACTCGTTGATCTGCCATCGACCACAGATATAAAAAAAGACAAGTTTAAAAAAGATAAGAAAGCGCCTAATAATTTTGCTAATAGAAAAGATAGAAGTATTCCTAGACCCGATCTTGAACATCAAGGAATTGATCCATTAAGATCAACGACAAGATCAACTGCTTCTACAGCAGAGCTTGAAGTTCTGGTAAATAGAGATGGAATTGCAGGAGGTTCTACACCCAAAGACCCCACAGGCTCCATAGGTCTCGATTATTATATACAAGGGGTAAATGCAACTCTAATAGGAATATTTGAAAAAGACGGAACCCTTTTGACAGGATTTTCTGCCAATACTATTTGGTCAGAAATCAATCTTACATCAGCTGGTGACCCGATTATTCTCTACGATCAAGAATTATCAAAATGGATCATTACTGAATTTACAAGGCCAGCTAGTTTGTTGATTGCTATTTCAGAAACTTCTGATCCATTGGGAAGCTATTATGCCTATGAATTTATTGCACCTAATTTTCCTGACTATCCAAAGTATGGAATCTGGAATGATCACCTTGTCGTTTCAACCAACGAACAAGGAACAGGTCAATTGCATCAGTATTTTATTGAAAGAGAGCCGTTAATGAATGGTGAAGAAGAGGTAAGAATGCAAAGAACAACATTGAATGGTGTCAACAATTTTCTGATTGATGCATCCATTTTAATTTCTACACCTGTAGACTTTGAAGGCAAGGTCTTACCCACAGACCCACGCCCAATGGTCCTAAGACTAAGTGATTCTTCTTGGGGCCAATCGCCAGTGGATGGAATCAATATGTATCAGTTTACTATAGACTATGACGATCCTTCTAATACAGATTTTGAAACTACCTTTATTCCAACAACACCTTATGATGGTTTCCCTTGCCTTAATTTACCACATGGAGATTGTCTACCACAGGCAAACGGGATAAATATTGCAGGCCATCCAGAACTGATTATGAATACCCCACAATACAGGAATTTTGGAACACATGAATCAATCGTCATGGCTTTTATAACTGACATTACAAATGGAGATAACCTTTCAGGAATACGATGGATGGAGATACGAAAAATTCCAGAAGAAATTGAATGGACGCTCTTCCAAGAAGGCACCTATGCACCGGATGATGACCTCCATAGATTCCTTCCTTCAATTGCCATTGACCGTACTGGATGTATCTCAATAGCTTATAGCACGACAAGCGCAAATTCATTTGCTGGATTGAGAATGACAGGAAGATGTGCTGATGACCCACTTGGTGAAATGACTGTTCCAGAATATACCATTGCCAATGGCATGAGTGCACTTGTAACGAACAATAGACATGGTGATTACGCCCATATGTCAGTAGATCCTTCGGACGAATTAACTATGTGGTTTACTTCAGAATATGCTGGCCCTTTTGGTTCAGCCCGCACAAGTGTCTTCTCGTTTAGATTGAATAGAGATAGCATCGATTTAAACATGAAGGGAATAAGTAATTTAGAATCTGGTGTAGGTTTTACAAACGAAGAAATCCTTGAAGTATCTGTGATAAATGAAGGGAAAGAAGAAATCTCGAATTACGAAGTTGGATTTAGTATGAATGGGGTTCATCAAGAAACCATTATGGTAAACGAATCAATAGCTGGCAAAGATACGATTGTTACAAGCTTTACTGTCCCTATCGATTTAACCGCAAGAGAAACATATAACTTCACTACCTATGTGAATTATATAGATGACCAATTCATGCCAAATGATACTACAGAAACAACCATAATACATTATGCAGATAACGATGCTGAAATTATTATCTCACCAACATTATCAGAATGTGGTATATCTAAAAGTTTTGAAATTGAAGTGATCAATAAAGGAGCTAACCTGATTGAGGAGGGACAAATTGAAATAAGCCTAAATGATGAAGTAATAGATACAATTGTATGGAGTATAGAGTTAGAATTACTCGAATCTAGAACCATTCCCTATGTCCTTGAAAAAGAAACGCTAGAAGACAATCTTATAAAGGCAACATTTGTAAATCTACTAACTCAAGATGAGTTTTCGCCTGAAGACAATGAAAGTAGCTATGCCTTTAGCAGTCAGAATTTAAGGGCAGAAATGAAACTCACCATTTTGACAGATGAATCACCTGGCGAAACCACTTGGCAGGTTGTAGATCAAGAAACAGGAGATGTCGTACAATCGGGCGGACCATATACAGAAGCCTCTTTTGTTCATCTAGAATTCTTTTGTTTGGATCTTGAAAAATGCTATGTCTTAACCATGTTTGATGCAGCAGGTGATGGGCTTTGTTGTAGTAATGGTACTGGAATATATCGATTAGACGATGGAGAAGATGGCGTAATATTCAATGGCAATTTGAATTTTACATATGAAGATGTTCACAGTTTCTGTCCTGGCAATTTGGATTGCAGCTTGATTGCTGATTACAATCTGGGCTTTGGTTTTGACAATATGTTAGGTAGCATATTCATAAATGCAACAGGAGGTGCAGGACCATACAGTTACAGTATTGATGGTGGTCAAACTTTTCAAAACGAAGCTCTTTTTGATAATCTAAGCGAAGGAGAATACAATATCATTGTTTTAGACAGCGATGGAGAATGTCAATTCGAGGACTTTGTGCAATTAGATATGACGACTTCAACACAGGAAATTGACAATAAAGATTTAAAAATAATCGTCAGACCTAATCCGACCGAAGGTGTTTTTAATATTGACATTGAGGGAACTAGCCCTTCTACCCAACGACTAGGATTTCAGGTGATTAATGCTACTGGGAAGATTATCCAAGAAAGAAAGTTGGCAAGATACGATGACACATTAACCACTCAAATTTCTTTACTTGATTATCCCAACGGAGTTTACTATTTAAGGGTTATGGATGACGGGATACGTCAGCTTACTAAGATTATTAAGTATTGATAAACTGGTTTTGACAAATTGGTTTTGACAAATTGGTTTTGAATTGTGATTGGCCTGCTCTACGCGATAAATTGCTTCGGCGGGTGGAAAAAATCACAGATAAAAGGATCAATCTAATCTTCTTGATTTTTCTCATCATACTTTTGATGTTTTTAAATCTAATTAATGGAATAAAGAATACCAGCTTGAAGTCCAAAATTATTCTTTCGTATTTCTAGATCTGAAGTAGATAAACGATTGTATAGATCCATGTTCCAATCAAGAGCAAGTTGCCAACTTAAACTTTGGTTAATTTCATAGCTTATACCAATATTACTTCTCCATTGATAAAGTTGATTATTTACTCCTTGCCCTAAATCAGTTGGCAGGCTATTTATATCTAAGGTCTTACCAACCGCAAAATGAAATGGACTAAATTCTACTTTTGATTCTCCAAAAGCAGATATTCTTTCTCCAAGATCCAGGCTATATCTTGCTCCAAGACTAAACCCAACACTATACCAATGATTGTATTGCTGCACTTTTGTGGTGGTCGTATTCGTTTTGGTTCTTTCTCCAGAAAAATAATCTTTACCTCCGGCTAAATTAATAATATAAATAGCGGAATCACTTGGAATACTTGTAATCTCTGTTGTATTAAATGAAGTGTTTAATCGATCCGTATATCTGTTAAAATTTAAACCGACATAGATTGAAAAATTATTATGCAATGTATGTAGATAGGCGGTGTTGAAGCCAAAACTATAGAGATCGGTTATGGCAACAGAACTATCATTGATCCAAGCTTCCAATGCTTGCGAATCTGCATGAAAAGAACTTTGTGGCAGTCCAAAACTTGAGCTAAGTAAGAACTGATATTTTGCCTTATTGGCATCCTTAAGTTCAGTATCTACAATTTGTGAAGAATCAATTTCAGACATCTTTCTGTTAAGAATAAATGGAATCATTTGCCATCTATATATTGAAGGAGGTATTGACATCAATGTGTTCGCTTCTATAGTATGATCCAAGTTATTTGATACAATGTTAGGATTAAAATTATGCTGAGCAGCTAATCGATTAGAAAAAGTCACTGATTCATTATTTAGCAAAATATTAATTTCATTTTGTGCTTGAGCTTTGTTTGCAAAATTCTGCTTTTGAGGAATACTTTCTATAGTACTCAACTCAATCGTTTCTTTTGTACTCGACTCAATATTAAGGCTTGCATTTAATTTTTCGTCGACAATAGGCTCTCCATCAGTTTTCTTTTTATCTATAGCAATTCTTTTTTCGCTAGCCTCCTTTGGTACTTTACTTTTCATTTCTTTTTGTACCTCCACACCTAGATCATTCTCAGAAGAAATCAACCCTTTGTTATTTATGGTATCATTTGTTGATAATAAAAATACAGCCAGCCCAATCAACAAAACCGAGATTCCGAAAAAGAAAAAAATAAGTGGCCTTCTTTTTTTCTTTTTATCCAATTCCGTCTCTATAGAATCCCAAAGCCTAGCTTGGTCAAACTCAGGTTTGACAGATTTTAAAGCGTTCTTATATCTCTTATCGTCTAGTGGCTTCATAGCTTTTTAAATTTGTCATTTTTTTGAAATTCTTTATTAGTTGTGACTTAGCTCTTGCCAACTGAGATCTTGAAGTAGATGGGGAGATCTTCAAAATCTCCCCTATTTCGATATGTGTATATCCTTCAACAACAAATAAATTAAAAACTGTTCTGTAGCCATCTGGAAGTTTTGCTACTTCATTATAAATTTCCTCTTTGCTAATATTATTCTTATAATCCTCTTGTATTTTATCCTCAAGAATTGGATCTATAACATCGAAGAAAACCATTTTCTTTTGCTTCCTTAATATTTGCAAGCATTCGTTAACTGCGATTTGTGCCATCCATGCACCAAGATTTCCTTTACTTGAATCATATGCATTGGGCTTGGTAAAAACCTTGATAAAAGTTTCTTGCACTGCATCATGGTGTGAAGCACCAGGCAAATATCTTCGACAAACATTCATCAGGTCTTCACAGGAGTCATCATAAAGTGCTTTTTGCGCTTTTCGATTTCCCACTTTTACTCCTTCCCATATTTTTTGAATATTATTCACTCAGTTATCTTACAGTTGTAAATCAAAGGTTCCTGAAAGCGGAAGGATATTTCCATTCGGCCCTACAACTTGACCTGTCATTGTTCCTTTCATATATTCTTCAAACTCAAGAACGTTTAATTCAAAAGGTAATCCACTGTTTGGAAAATTTGAATAGCTAACCAAATTACCTTCACCAATGGCTAAATATTCTATACCAAATAATCCAACTGCATCTACTTTAGTAGTAGCCAAAAATTGAAGACCAATTTCTTCAGAAAACCCAAAGAGTATTCTATCACCTGTTGTATCATCGATTCCAGCCGTCGCATTATCAAAAATTAAACTGTCAGAACCAATTTGAATTCTTATCTCACCTTCCAGATTAAACTCCTCGCCACATAAAGTATAATCGGCCGTAATATTTTCACTTTCGATATCTTGGCATTCTATTTCAAGTATTTCTGACAAAATCAATGGCGATGAAATTACCATACTGTAACATGAAGCACTAGAACAGTTATCTACAATCACACTATATTCCCCATCTATTATTTCACCTTCAAAACGTTGATTAACTCCTTCTAAAGTAACCTCTACCATACCACCTGCTAAACCTTCGTTGGTATAACAATTAGTTACAAAACCACTTACCGTAAAATTTAGTACTTCAACATATTCACTTTGGTACTCACCAAAATTTATGTCTTGATCTTCGAGGATAATATTATCTGCTATCAAACCAACATCATTACATGCATTTAAAGCAACCAAAGCATAATTTTGGAAAGGCTCACTTGCAATACTGTATTCGCCATTTGCATCTGTTACTGTATAAGAAGAAAATAACAAAGTAGAAAGATCCACTAAAAAAACAACAATATCTTCAGCCAGATTTCCATTTGCTAAAAGCACAGTCCCAGATAAATTGGCAGTACTATTTAGTTCTAATAAACCAATCTCTCCAGTATAATCTGTCTGTCCATCGCGCATAAGTGTTATATTTTTTTCACTTAGTCCTTCATTCAAGGATACAGGATTAAGACCCGAGGTCAAATATTCGTCAGCATGCACTTGAATAAGAATATTTGATTCGTCGGCGGGTAATTCCAAAATATATGAACCATCTTGATCAGTGAAAGTCGAATGGATAGCATTGTTATGGCTGAATACGACTTCTGCACCCGCTACGGCTTGATCTTCTAAATCTTCTACAATTCCAGTGATCCTAGCAACACTAACGTTTTCTGGTTCTGAAATTTCAATTGTTGGTTCTTCCTCAATTACATAATTATCTTCACATGCAGTTAGACAAAAAAGGAATAAAAATATGCCTAAGTAATATGGATTTAGATTTCTCATCTCTATTTATTTTTTTTGTTTTTAAATAACCACAAAACATGTTTTGAACTAAGTATACACCCTACAATACTTGGAAAATGAAAACGCTGCATCAAATTTCATTTTTTTAGATATTTTTTGCCAATAAAAATAAAATCTCTAAATGCAAATTGCAATAAGTAAAAAAGCTAAGCATTTTCAATAGTCGGAAAGCAAAGTAGCTTATGCAAATATTAAAAGCATTTAATAATATGTTGAAAAAATGCTTTCGCAAATATTTTACTGAAACAAAAAATTATGGATAAGGTTGAAAGTGAGAGATTGATGCTTTGAATTCTCTAGTTTTGAACCATGGATTTTTCCAAGCGGAAAAGGTTGCAAGTCCGCATCAGAAATAAAGACTGCATCCTCCCCATCCAATAATTTGAAGTTTAATTTTAACTCATCTGCCACATTTCATCAAGTTCAATGTAGCATTGTTCTAGATTTATAGGAAGTGAGACTGCTCCGTTTTGAGTGTTGAGCAAGTTTGATCATAGTAAGAACATGTCGGTAGATATGGCCTTCTTATTCAAAATAATAAAATCAATCTATCTTGCTCGATAAATATCATATTCGGACATTTTACAATCAATCTAAAATTTATTATTTATATTTTTAAAAAGATTAAAAATTAGTTGACCGCCATTTATTTTAGATGAGACTCCGTCAATAATTATAATGTCTTTTTGGCCGTCATCATTACAATCCTTTATTCTCACTAAATGATCAAAACTGTATTTTTTATGCCTGTAAAGAAATCCCCCCATTCCATAATCTCGAAGTAACGAATTTCCAGGTTCTACAACTTTTACAGAATCTATGGACACCCCTAGTGATGCTCTATTATTACCTATCATATTTATTTTACCGAAGACAACATATTTGAAGCCTTCGTTTGAGATAGTATCAGAAGAGAATTGCTTTGTTTTTGAATTATAATTTATTGATGAAAATTGCTTCAGGTGTTTTTCAAATTTTTCATCAGGATTTTTACTCGATTTTTGTGGTTTATCACTATTTGATTTAAAATTCTCTCGTTTAGAATCTGAAAAATCGCAAGCGATAAATGAAAAAATCAACATAATACCAATGAGCTTCATTTCCATCCAATTTCATTTCTATTCAAAATATCACTTGCCATAATAATATGTATATTTTGTAAGATAGGTCAAGTCCTTGCTACGTGGATCCAATTCAATCTTCTTACTAAGATTTCCTTTTTCGTCATATTCATACATAAAGATGCCTCTGTAAGTTGTTTCGGAAACTTTTTGACCAGCAGCATTAAGTACAACCTCAGCTGGTTCTCCTGTTATCAATTCCGAACCTACAAGTTCCTGACCTTCATAACTAAATTTTTCATGTCTGATCATTTCATCTTTCATGGTTATGATTGATTCTAAAGTTCTACCCTCTTTATCAATGATCAGCTTTTTATAAATACCACCTCTCTGCTTTTCACACGCCTCATACATTTCTGTTTCCTTATTAAAGTCGATATCCATCACTTTTTTCTGAGCTTGTTTTTTGCCCTTTTCACCAGCAGCATCCATCATGTCAGCTGCAAAGCCACTCATTTTAATCTCCCCCATGTACCGTATGGTATCACCTACATTTTCGGCCACAATTTGCATGGCTACTCCTGCATCCATTGATGCTTGCGCAAATGTTATCAAATTATTTTCACCATAGACCATTTTTAAAGTTGTATCAGTTGTAATATCTCTATTACCTCCCTCAAATTCCGTGACAATATCCTGTTCTTGTCTGAGCAATGAGTCTGTCCTTTTTATCATATTCAAAAGTTTTTTCCTCATTGAACATTTCAGATGTTGATTTTTCAATCTTCATATAAACAGGCTTTCCTGTTTCATTAAATTTTACTTGTAAGGTTTCCTGCAAACCAAGATGCTTATTTACCAACTTCGACTCATAGGTCAATTTATCAGAATAGCTCAAGGTTGTCTTTTCATAATAATGTAAGTCAAGTTCCTTTCCATCATGAGTAATGCTAAGATCTGGCTCTCCATCAGCATATGGGTCAATCATGTAGCCAATACTAACCATGGAGTCTAGGCCCGCATGATATGGATATTGGTCAACTTCAAAAAATTTATCTAGCTGCTGGGCATTCATGCTCGCAAAAGCTGCAAAAAATAGTAAAAAGGTATTTATGAATTTTATCATGTTATTTTTCTTAATTTATATATCAATCGATTTTCAAGGTAGTCTGAATTTGAAGATATAGTACAATGCATAGTATGATTCTTTCTTGGTTCCCAAAACTTTAACTTGAATGTTTTCTTTTTGTGGGTAATCTGAAGAATTAATGATGCCAAGAGGCTTGCCTTCGGACAAGCAAGTCTGGAGACCTTTGCCAGTATTAAATATCGAAATTACACTATCATTCTGCCTACACACCCACCAAACCGTCAGTACTCATTAAAGTTGAACCTTCTTAGAGAATTTAATATCTTCATATCTAAGAAAGTAAAAACTAAAATTCAAATAGTAAGACAAATAAATTGAGATGAATATAAAAGCACTTCCATATAAAGCACCCATTAAAGTTTCTGAAAATTCTATTTTTCTATATGATACTGCACAAAAATATTACATCTGGAATAGATCGACACTGGAAGAAATTTGTTCTCATGATTTTTCGGGCGAGTTTGTTAATGTTCGAAATTTAGGAGATGGCTTTGTTTTTAATCTTCCTAAAAAAGAAGAAGGTTTTATATATGAGGAAGGATCTAAGAAACTCTCTAAGATTATAACCGATTATTCGCTTTATGCTAAACTAGAAGGCGGAAAATATATAGGTACTCACAAAAAGGAAGTCAAGTATCATTTGCTAGATTCAAAGTTTGAAAGCATACAATCATTTGATCGGATAGATGATGTTTATTATACATTGATTTGTAATCAAGGCTTTGTGGATTACTCTAGAAATAAGGGTGAAACCCATCTGTTGAGGCTTAGAAATCCATTGACCAATGAGATTACTTACAATTATGAACTTCCAAATCGGGGAAGCAGTCATGAATACAGCGATCCATATTTTTTACTTTCCGTAGAAGGTAAGTCAGAATGGTCAATTTATTGCTTTGACTTGGAAAAAAAAGAACTAATAGGGACATTGAATTTCAAAGGCCTTCCTAGATATATAATCGATGAGAATTCTAAGACTGTAGTAATCTGTTCAAACTTCAGATACTTTGAAGTCAAATTGGACACATTCGAAATTGTAAATGAATTTGTTTTAGAAAGAGAAAGAGAAGCAATGCGTCCCGAAGTAATGAGGTACCTTACAAAGGATGGAATATTTTTCTATTGTAATGGAAAAGAACAAAAACTAGGAAAGATCAATAGGCAAACAGGAGTTGTAGATTGGGAACATGATTATAAACCCGAAAATAATGAAAGACTAAATATTTACTTTTGGGAAAAGGTATTAGAAGAAGAATATTTAATTCATATTCTAGATAATAATTTTCCGAGGCTTGTATTGATGAAAGAGTAACGATAAGCTGATAGGCTAACCGAGGAAGGTCTCTTGACCTCTCCACCCTAATTATTGATCTATCGAGGTACTAGATATTTTAAGCTTGATTGCCTCTGATGGGGAGGAGAAAAATAAACTCAAACTCAAGTTCAAACTCAAAAAGTAGAACTAGTTCTGAAAGAGGTCTACAGACTTTTAATGTTGAGAGGGCTGTCTTTGTACAGGTAAGCAAAGAGGCATTTGGCCTTTGTAAAGCCCTGGAAGGTCTCCTGACCGCTTCACATTATTTAGTAAAACACATATGATCATTAAGGAGGAGAAAGACTAGTGATTTATGCAAACGGCATGAAGGCAAATCAGGAAAGATTATATTTCTTTTTCAATCCAAATATTTCCAAAACTAAGGCAATAATTATTGAAACAGCTAAAAAAGTAAAGCTTAAAATTAAACTCGAATTATTAGAAATTAATCCTAATAGTACGGGACCAATAAGGAAACCTAAAAATCCTATTCCTGAGACTATGGAAATGCCCACAGATGCTGGAACGTCTTTGGTGTTACCTGCCAATCTAAATATTTCGGGAATGACTACAGAAAGACCTAATCCCAATATTCCAAATCCAATGATTGATAAATAAAAATTAGCGATCACAACCAGAAGGTATCCAAGAAAAGCAATGACAGTTCCACCTATAATTATATTAAAAGATCCTATTTTTTTACTTATCCCATCACCCAAAAATCTACCTAAGGTCATCAGAAGAGAAAAAGCTATGAAACCAAATCCTGCCTGGCTTTCTTGAACTTGAACTACATCAAAGAGAAATAAATTACTCCAATGTTCGACTGCTCCTTCATTGCACATTATTATAAATGCGACAATCGACAATCCTAAAAGCGGACGAATATTTTTAAATTTATTTTCACTCTTCTGCTCAACCATTTTTTTTGCTTTTACCTCATCATAAAATTTCGAAAAATACAAATTGGAAAGCAATATCAAAACGGAAATCAACATCATATGTAGAGCAGGACTAGCAAGCAATCCAATCAATATACTTCCGATACCAGCTCCTAAAAATCCTCCCAAACTGAAAAAGCCATGGGCTGAAGACATAAAATATTCTGAGTCTCTTTTTTCAATTGTTGATACCAATCCATTCATTGATACATCAGTAAATCCAGAAAATAAGCCAATTAAAAGTAGGCTACCACAAAGAGCATAATAATTGGGCATCACCAATGGTAAATTGAAAGACAAGGCATAGAGTAAAACACCTAACTTCGTCGAGCGACCAACCCCAATTTTTTGATTAATAGAAGGAATAAATGGGATGGAAATTAGCAAGCCTAAAGCCAAGCAAAATAATGCTATTCCTATTTGTCCATCATTTAATGAAAATTTTGTTTTTATATAAGGGAGATAAAGCACCCACGTCCCAGTCATGATATTTAATGAGGCAAATACCCAAGCCGGTGAAAAATAGTTTTTGTTTGATAAAATTAGCCTTAGTGATTCCACAGTATGATATTAAACTTTGCTACAAAGAAATTGGGAATCTGAAAATGATATTAATAGAATACAGCCATCTTATAACACAATTTATTCCTATTCATCTTATACAATCTCAATATAGTTTAAATTTGATTTAATAGAAGCTAAATATTAATGGGATTAGAATTAGGCTTGCCCACCTTTGGTGGGAGGAGGTAAAAAAACTCAAACGCAAACGTCAAACTCAAACTCAATTGGGCTTTTAGTTCTGAAGTAACTTCCCTGTAAAAAGCGGCTAGTAAAGTTCTAAATTTAGACACAAGTCTGTTGGAAGCCAATCCGCTCCATACGAAGGATGGAGATGAGTGATTGATTTTTGCGAACGCAAAATGAATGTCTGGGAGACATTCAAATGAATGAACCCGAAGGGGCTTAATGATAATCTATCCTCGATAGATATTAGAATCAGGGAGGTAAAAACTCAAACTCAAACG
>ENA-ORXT01000503-ORXT01000503.1-marine-metagenome-genome-assembly--contig:-NODE-503-length-61796-cov-208.702604_pt1 | contig 61796 bp, 51 predicted proteins | sample MGYA00237868_ERZ511482 | MGnify/ENA metagenome assembly ERZ511482 | reverse complement strand
TTTTTAGAAGTGGCGGCTGCCTGCCAGGTACCCGGAGGGGATTAGCTGGCATAGCATTTTTGCTTACTTTTTTTGCAATTGAAAAAAGTAAGGCCCGCACGGCGAGTGCAAGTAAGCTTTGCATCTATAGAAAATGTTTTTATGCTTTACTTCTGAATACCCCTATGGTTTTACTATGAAAATTGGCGATTTCTATACATTTGACCAATATAAAAATCAAATAATACCATTGTATGTCATGATAACCAGCATAATGAACATTAGAAAATGTATTTAGAATGACCATCAAAACAAGTATTATGCTGTTATAATGTAAGGCTTGCCTCCTCAGTTTGCGGATTCTCTTCCTGATATGTATGGGTCTATCATATTTAAGGCATGGCTTGACTATATAGAGTAAAAACCAATATCAGTATTAGAGCAGTTAGCATATGTCGGTAGCAGATGCACGGGAGCAATTTAAAGAGTATGATATTCATAATAAAGTATCAGATAGCATGCTCAATAGAATCATTCATTATGTCTAAGTCAGTCAGGCTAAATCATTGCTCCATGACTGATTAAAATAAAATTAGTCCCTGTATGAAATAGGCTAGACTCTGGAAAAACAGTACTAAAGATCTCTTTGTTGAAGTGTCTCGCTTTCTTCTTATCGACTTCATAATCACCTAACATATTATAAAGCACACAGCCACCGGGGTTCAGTCGTTCTTTCACTGCCTCTAAAAACTCTGTCTTTTTGAAATGGTCAGGGATGACATCATCTAAGAAAATATCTACACAGATCATGTCGTATGTCGACTGATCAGTTTGGATGAAAACCGCAGCATCAGCATTGATTAATTGTAGTGGAGACTTTATATTCGGTAGGACATAATCACTGACCAAGTCTACGATGACATCGTCAATCTCTACTGCTGTATACTCAAGTGAGACCTTGAAGTTATGCTCCAGCATCTTTGGGATACTGCCTAGTCCGAACCCAAGGATTAATACAGATTCAAAGTCCCAGCTTTTTTCGCACATTTTTTCAAAGACTTTATAGAAATTGTCATACTGATCTTCGAATGAATAGATCGAATTATCTGTGCATAGTTGTAATCTACCTTTGACTAAGACTAAGTGTAAAGCAGGATTGATGGAGGTAGAATGACTTTCTAAGTGGACGTCAGTTACATAGCTGAGGTATTTTTTCCAGAGCGGAATTTTCATTTGTTTACAATTATCTAATAGTTGCTTTTCAGACTCTAAAAACTGTAATTATTCATTTTGAGTATTCAAATTATCTATTTTTTAGAAAGTCTGTCATCTTCGATATTGAGCCGTCTGCTCCGATAAGTATCTCAGAATATTCTCATCTTCTGGACTAAGTCGAAGCTGCTTTCTCTCTAATACTCGATTCACGACTTGAATCACCTTGTCAACTCTATAGGTCAAATAGTCTCTTGAACCACCCCATGAAAATGATGGGATAAAGTTCTTCTGATAACCGCTCCCATATATATTACAACAGATTCCTGTTATGGTCCCCGTGTTAAACATTGTATTGATACCAGTCTTACTATGATCTCCCATGATGAGGCCGCAGAACTGTGTACCTGTTGCCCTCATTGTATTCGACTCATAATCATACAGCTTGACTTGGCTATAATCATTTTTGAGATTGGAAGAATTAGTATCTGCTCCTAGATTACACCATTCTCCTAAGACACTATTACCTAAGTAACCTTCATGGGATTTATTACTATAGCCTTGGACGACGACATTTTTGACTTCACCACCTATTTTTGAGTACGGACCTATGGTGGTCGCACCATATATTTTAGCACCCATTTTTAATACAGCATGATCACCGAGTGAGACTCCATTTCGAAGTGCGCATCCATCTAATATGACCGCATTCTTTCCTATATAAATGGGGCCATCAGTTGCATTTAAAATACTGTGTTCTATGGTGGCACCTTCCTCTACAAATATCTGATGATCGCCTTTGGTTCGATTACATCCGTCTATGTCTTGGCTTGTTCTTCCTGCTGTGATCAGCTCAAAGTCGGACTGTAACTCTTCATGATTCCACAAGAATAATTGCTCAGGATAACTGATTGTCTTTACTGGATGATTACAATTTAATTTTTTAATACTGGGGTCCAAGCAGCCTTCAGCCTTATATGTTTCTGCTTGATCCTTAGTCAATCGAGCACAGATAATTTTGTTCTGAGCGTGAAGTGCTTCACCTATTCGGAGAGATAATATGCTGTCTACGAGTCTTGGAGTAGGCAGTAAGGTAGATGCTATAATTAGATTGTCGTCTGTGGCTTTGTATTGATATTTATCTGATAAATATCCTTCTGTAAGGTGATGGCAAGAAGTGATGCCAAGCCTCCGCTGCCATTTCTCAACTATGGTGAGAATGCCTATACGAAGTTGCGATGCACACCTGGTGTAAGTGAGAGGTCTGAGAGTAAGTCTACTATCATCTAAGAATATGATGTTAGATGACCTCTTCATGCCGCCTTAAGATTTTAAAATGTAAAGAATACTAAGCTTCAGTCGTCGCTTCTGCTTCCGCTGCAGGAGCCTCTTCTTCTACTTCCTCTTCTTCCGATGGCTTGATAGAAGCACTGAGCGTATCGTTGAATTTGCCGAATTTCTTGTTGAATTTATCAATTCTACCAGCAGTATCGACGAATTTCATTTTACCAGTGAAGAAAGGATGAGATTTATTTGATATCTCAAGTTTGACCAATGGATATTCATTACCATCTTCCCACTGCACGTTTTCTTTAGCAGGTGCACAAGATCTTCCTAAGAATGACTCGTCGCAAGACACGTCTCTGAAGACAACTAATCTGTAATTTTCTGGATGAATATCTTTCTTCATGATAATACACTTTTTAAAAGGACCGCAAATATACAGTTTTTCTTTTGTTATTGAAAGATAGGGATCTAATTCTGAAAATTGAGCCTATTTAACTGTTTTTTGGCAATAGGGTACCAGATAATTTTCCAAAATATCTTTCCAGCCAGTCTTCAGTGAAGTGATCGTTTTCTCTCCTGTATCTCCTATATATTCGGCTCGATACTTGAGTACAGATGATCCTTCTCCATGCTCTGATAGGCTAAATTTTTCATAAGAGATAGCTGGTCCTCCGAATTCACCACTGAGCATTCCCCTGACTTGCAGGCTGTGAGGATAGTCCACGCCGATCACATCTCCCCATATGAGTCCCTCACCATCTTCGAAGTCTTCATACATTTTTCCACTGAGCTTGGTCTCTATGACGAATCGTTTGGTCTTAGGATGCGTGTAGAAGTCAGTAGGCCACCAGTCATTGAGCTTATCGAATAGACAGTTCCACAGTTCTTCTTTGGTGAGATTGATTTGATAAGTCAGTTCGAATTGGCTCATGATTTATAATTGTACGACGACCGTTACAGGTTTTAGAATTATTCTACGTCAGGAAAAAACGCATCTGTGAAATGCTCTAACCTGATGACTTTTCCAGCTTGGTCTAATAATAAAGCGATCACATCGAATCTGAATGTCCATTCATGTCCTCGTTCGCTCATATATGCAGCTGCACCCTCTGCCATGAGTTTTTCTTTTTTCATGCCTACTGTATGCTGCGGCATTCCATAAGCATCACTTGTCCTTGCTTTTACCTCTAAGAAGACCATCACATCATGGTCCATGGCGATGATATCTATCTCTGATTTCCTGCGAAGCCAGTTTTTCTCAAGGATATTATAACCGAGACCTACGATATGTTCAGATGCGGCTTGTTCGCCTATAATTCCTTTCCTATGTTTGTCGTTTAGTTTTCTTGAAGTCACGAGTTTTACCTACTTTTTAGGATTCATTATACCGAATATTACTAATAATATGTTACAAAGCCATAATCCAACGCAGACAAAGGCATGGACTGCTCTAACTTCTCACTATGGAGAGACAAAGTCAGTTCAGATCAAGGGACTCTTCAAAAATGATCCTGATCGATTCACGAAATACCATAAGAAAATAGGAGATATCCTGGTAGATTACTCTAAGAATAGAATATCAGATGAGACACTCGCCCTACTTTTAGAACTGGCTGATGAGCTGAATCTACAAGACGGAATAGAGCAAATGTTCTCTGGTCAAGCCATCAATCAGACAGAAGGTAGAGCAGTCCTCCACACAGCACTTCGACAGCGATCAGATGATCCTGTGATGGTGGACGGTGAGGATGTGATGCCCAAGATCAAATCAGTGCTATCGCGAATGAAGACTTTCTGTGAAGCATTCCATGCTGGACATAAGACAGGCTATACTGATAAAAAAATCACTGATATAGTCAATATCGGAATCGGGGGCTCAGACTTAGGCCCAGTCATGGTGACCGAGGCGCTGCGCCCATACTGGCAAGAAGGCATAGATGTACACTTCGTATCTAATATAGATGGAACGCACATCACAGAAGTCCTAAAAAAGGTGGAGGCAGAGACCACTATATTCATCATTGCCTCTAAAACATTCACAACGCAAGAGACGATGACCAATGCGCATACAGCTAGGCAGTGGTTTTTGAATGAGGGCGGATCAGAAGAAAGCATAAGAGATCATTTCATTGCCCTATCGACTAATGTAGAATCGGCGAATGAATTTGGCATCCTCTCTGAGAATACATTTGAATTTTGGGACTGGGTAGGCGGTCGTTATTCCATGTCTAGCGCGATAGGAATGAGTATTGCCTTGACGATTGGCTTTGATCACTTTGAATCACTCTTATCAGGTCTTAATGACATGGACCAGCACTTCAGAAAGACGCCGATAGAAGAAAATATACCTGTGATACTGGCACTCATAGGTATCTGGTATAATAACTTTCACGGAGCTGAGTCTGAGGCCATACTACCTTATGATCAGTATCTGCACAGATTCGCTGCTTACTTTCAGCAAGGTAATATGGAGAGTAATGGCAAGTCAGTTGATCGAAATGGTGAGCCCGTAGATTACGAGACGGGACCGATCATCTGGGGGGAGCCAGGGACTAATGGTCAGCATGCATTCTACCAGCTGATTCATCAAGGGACGAAGCTCATACCTTGCGATTTTATCGGCACAGCCCAGAGTCATAATCCAATAGGAGATCATCATGAGAAGCTATTATGTAATTTCTTTGCCCAGACTGAAGCATTGATGAAGGGCATGGCGGAGGACGAAGTCATTGCAGATTTTAAATCTCAGGGAGCTGCAGAAGCGGATTATAAAGAGATCGTACCCTTCAAAGTATTCGAAGGGAATCGACCGACTAATTCTATACTGGTCAAGAAGCTGACGCCATTTACTTTAGGTCAACTGATCGCTATGTATGAACATAAGATATTTGTGCAAGGCTATATCTGGAATGTATTCAGCTTTGATCAATGGGGAGTTCAGCTCGGGAAGTTATTAGCAAAGTCTATACTGCCAGAGCTGAAGTCAGATGCGCCCGTCGATAGCCATGACTCTTCGACCAATGGATTAATCAACGCTTATAAAGAAATGAGGCGACTATGACGCAGATAATTAGGATACTCATGGAAATGATTAGATCACGAGATTCACAGATTGGGATAGAATTTTAAATTTTAAATAAATCAGCGTTTATGATTGAAAACTTAGGCTTACATCCATTAAAGGGCGTCGTGCAGCACTATGCTTGGGGTGGCTCTACATTTATCCCACAGCTTTTAGATATTGAGAATAAAGATCAGAAACCACATGCCGAATACTGGATAGGGACTCATGCTAAAGGACCAGCTCAGATACTGCAAGACAATGAATGGACAGATCTATCTGAGATAACCAAACTACCATTTCTTCTAAAGATTTTGGATGTCAATGCCATGCTGTCTATTCAGTCCCATCCTAATAAAGTACAAGCTGAGATCGGATACCTGAGAGAGAATAAGCAGGGTATTCCCATGGTTGCTGCCCATAGAGTTTTCAGGGATGACAATCATAAACCAGAGCTCATGGTGGCTCTGAGTGATTTCTGGCTATTGCATGGCTTTAGATCATTAGAAAGTATTAATAGCTGGATACAGAAAATTTCAGCTTTTCAAAAGGCCTTTCCTGATCAGGTAGAGGATATTAAATCATTCTACACCAGTATTATGAGAATGGAGGATGATATTAGAGATTTGATATTATCTGAGTTAAAAGAGGAACTAAAGAATCTTGATACTTCAGATAAAAGTCAACCCCACTATTGGGCACATAGGGCATTCGAGGCTTACGGTATGGATAAAGGCATTTTTTCAATCTATTTTTATAATCTGGTACAACTGAAAGAAGGCGAAGCCATTTACCAAGAAGCAGGCATCCCACATGCCTACTTAGAAGGTCAAAATATTGAGATCATGGCCAATTCTGATAATGTATTCAGAGCAGGTTTGACGCCTAAGCACATTGATATCGATTTGCTATTAGAACATCTATCTTTTGAAGAAGTCATACCACAGGTGATTCTACCAGAAGCTTCATCTAATGCTGAAGTTAGATATCCAAGTCCTGCCTCAGAGTTTGAAATCAGAATCATCACTCTGAAAGACGGATCGCAGGTTAAAACAGATTCTTTTTCTGAAGAATGTTACTTTACACTAGAAGGACGAGTCAAAATAGAGTCAGAAGCTGAAAACTTTATATCAAATAAAGGCGAGAGCTTCTACCTGTCCAAAGCAAAACAAATTCAAATCAATGCACTGAGCGATACTCGCTTAGTGCGCGCTGTGACGCCGCCAAATCACACCGAAGCCTAACTTTTATTATTACCATTGTAAAGACTATCCGTATGAAAATAAGATACTACGCCATCCTGATCTGTCTATATATGATCCCAAGTGTATTGATGGCTCAGTACTACGGTGGAGAGGAGGGTAAGAAGCTTGACTGGGCGTTCTCATATCTGCATGGACACTATGTAGATTCTTTAGATACTGATCACATCGCAGAAGTAGCGCTCAAGGCAATAGCAGCAGAATTAGATCCGTATTCAGTGTACCAGACAGCAGAGCAATTGAGAAAACAAAAGCAAGCCGATAATGGCATACAGACCATTGGAGTCGGAGTCAATCTTTTGATGGTGGACCAGAGGCCTTACATCATAAGTGTATTTCCTAATAGCCCTGCTGCTGAAAATGACATTCAGGTCGGTGATATCATAGAGAAGATCGATGCTAGTTCTGTGAGGGGCATTTCGATAGACTCTATCAGTCGCCTGCTGATAGGTGAGTATAATACACCTGTCAAAGTACAGCTAAATAGAGATGGTCAATCGATCACAAAAGATCTAAAGCGACAGCGTATAGCCTTAGTCAGTGTAGAAGCTGCATTCAAGGTGGATAAGAAGATAGGATTAATTAAGCTGCGAAGATTTACCATTAAGACAGTCGAAGAATTCCATGGCGCTATGAAGATGCTCAGGACTGAAGGTGCAGAAGATATTATCATTGACATGAGGGGAAATAATGGAGGTGTATTTACGGCAGCCATAGAATTAGCATCACAATTCTTAGCAAAAGGTTCACTGATCGTGTACACTGATGGACATATGACAGAGAGAGAAGATCATATATCCCAGATAGATGGTCCATATCAGAAAGGGAAAGTATTAATCCTGACAGATGGCGTCACTGCTTCTTCCAGCGAAGTTTTCATTGGAGCTATGCAGGATTGGGATAGAGCTTTAGTCGTCGGGACTCCGAGCTTTGGCAAAGGGCTGATACAGCAGTCCTATGGTTTTAGCGATAGCTCAGCTCTGCGTATCACGATAGGTAAGTATTTCAGACCCTCAGGTCAGTCAGTGCAGAAGACCTCTAAAAATGCACTGGTCCTTCCAAACGAAATATGTGTGGGGTGCGAGACAAGAGATTTTTTAGGTACTTCAGCAGCAAGCCATCAGACCATGAGTGGCCGGTCCTTGTATTCGCTTGGTGCAGGTGTCACGCCTGATGTAATGCATATAGGAGATAAATATGTCAGGCCTAATCTGAAGTACCTATCAGTCGCAAGTTATTTTTTCGAGCATAAAAAAGAGATGGAAACGTCCATCACTTCTGTCGCTACACTGATACAGAATCGAGATATAGATCAGTTCATCACAGCGACAGACCCAGGTATTTCTTCTAAAAATCGCATAGAGGCGAAAGGCTGGTTCGCTGCTTTATTATTGGAGAATGAAGCCTATTTTCAGGTGAAGTCTTATCATGATAAGACGATTGGCGAAGCCTTGAAGCGGATTAAGGGTGATAATTTTGATCGCTTGGGGATTAAGTATTGATAAGTCGAGATCGAGCAAAGAATACGATCAACTTTCAAATCAACAAGGGTAGAGCGTATAGATATAACGATTACCCCGATCTCTGAGGTTTGTAACAGGTCTATAACTTCAGATAAATACGCTTGTAAGATATGGAGCTACCTCGTTTTCTGTGCGTCTTGAAATTTCAGTGTAAGATATATATGCACAAGTAAGAATATACATTACTGATCAGGGCAAATAACATAAGCAAGCAGAATATTGTACATACTTCAGAGCAACTGTCATCTGAATCTTCCATACCTTACTCCAAATGAAAATAGCTGCCGCACAGATCAGGTCAATGGCTGGTAACATTGAAACTAATATCAAGCATCATACTGAAGTAGCTCGAGTAGCCATTGCACATCAAGTTGATGTAGTAGTCTTCCCTGAGTTATCCCTTACCGGGTATGAACCAAGTATCGCTGAAGCTTTGGCTATCACAGCTGACCATAGTTCATTAGACCCAATCGCAGAGGCAGCAGCTTCTCTTGACTTAGTTTTATCAGTCGGTCTACCACTGAGAAGTAAGCGAGGCATACATATAGGGATGATCTTTTTTTTACCAGATGGTAATAGACAGATTTATACGAAGGCTCACCTTCATGCAGATGAGAAAACTATCTTTACTAAAGGGACTGATCAGCAGGATCTGATGTGGTGTGGCATGAGATTAGCGCCGAGTATTTGCTATGAATTATCCATTGAAGATCACATCAAATCAGCTGGAGATCGTAGAGCTAATGTGTACTTATCCAGCGTAGCTAAGCATCAGCAAGGGGTCGAATCAGCAGTAGATATATTATCCGCATCAGCTAAGACATATGGGATGCAAGTGATCATGGCTAATGCCGTGGGTCATAATGATGATTTTACCTCAGCTGGACAATCTGCCGTGTTGAATCGTGATGGTAACATACTGGCACAGATGGATGCTGAGCATGAAGGACTATTAGTGTATGATACAAAGACTCAAGCTGTACAGATAGTTTATATGTGACATCCGTTTTCATACAATTTATATTTATATGTTGTAAAAATCCTATACCTGCTTTATTTTATCTGTCATATAAAGTCTGTAAGACTGTCTATTCCAAAGACAATATTTACTTTTGCATTATGGGTTATGGCGATCATAGAAATACGAAAAAAGTCAGTGGAAAGAAACTGATGACTTTCTTTTTACTGCTGTCAATGATGTGGATATTTTTGTCCAGTATCGCTGACCGAAGTCCCATCAAAACCATTGGCTCAATCGGAGATTTATTCAAGAGCGATCCCGACCCCTTATCTCGAATGAATAAGGAGCAGCTCGTCCACCTCATCAAGCGTAAGGATGGTTCTATTGATTCACTGGAAGCCGTCATTAAGAGCTATAGTGTGATTAAAGCTAATGAGCAAGCCATTATTGACATAGAGTCTGATAAACTTAATGTACGTCAAGGGCCATCGCTAACTCAGCCCGTTCTATTCAAGATTGCAGATTCTATGTTGGTCGATATTCTTTACTTCGATGATCAGACTTACGTCTTAGAAGGCAAGCAAGGCTCTTGGTGTAAGATCGGTTATGCAGACCAGCAAGGCTGGGTATGGGGTAATTATCTGCGGAAGGTTGTGAGGTAGTGGATGATTATAATTGGCTAATAATCTTAGTTCGACAATAAGAAAATTATAAATCTCTTATTGAAAAATAGTTAAGGAATTAAACCCCTCCGCGGAGTCTCGATAACTCGCGAGAGTCTTCAGACTTATATTCAGCCCACCCGATTTTTATAAATCAGTTCCTTCCCTTCTAAGCAAGATTTACTTCCTTAGACCAGGCTTATTGCGTGAGCAGTCAGTCATCCTGGTCTCAAGTGGAGCTAGCTCTTTTTTTAAACTCAGTGTTTCGAAATCAAATTTATATTTTCATAAATAACTGATTGTCACATGGCTGAAAATCGAAACTCAGGATTGTAAGTGATGGCGATGAGAGAGTAGATAATTCCGTTAAGAGATAGGCTAAGGTGAAGTATCTATGCCGCACGAATTCTAAGTAAGAGCATAAAAAAAGCCTCCTTCCAGTAGGAAGAAAGCTTTTTACTTTTGAACTTAAATACTGTTAATATCTGTCTCGGTTGTAACCACCGCCGCCGCCACCACGGTTTCCACCGCCGTAGCCTCCGCCACCACCGCCTCCGCGGTTGTCTTCTCTCGGTCTTGCTTTCTTGACCACAATGTTACGACCATCAATTTCACTACCATCCAATTGTTCAATAGCTGCTGATCCTTCAGCTTCATTAGGCATCTCTACAAAGCCAAATCCTTTAGATCTACCTTCGTACTTGTCCATAATAATTTTGACAGAATCAACCTGTCCAAACTGCTCAAATGCAGATTGCAATTCACCTTCGCTTGTGTTGTACGAAAGTTTTGCTACAAAAATGTTCATTAATAAAAATTAAAACGATTAAAAAAATAACGAGTGCCAAGTTTAAGAGCAATCGAACTTAGAAATTTTGGATGATTTGAAAGAGACGTCTTGCTAAAAATAATGTAACTCACTGTAAAACTACGTTATTATAAGGACAGATGCCAGTGTTAAAGTTCCGATTTATACCAAAAAATGCAAAAACTTTATCTCTAAAGCGACTGTTTATCTTAATTATTACATGTGGAAATCTAAAATTCTAAAGGCGATCAATAAGCAGATCAAGCAAAAAAAGCAAGTGGAATCCTCAACCCCCCTGCTGACCGAATCAATAAATGATAAGCAAATACAACAAGTATTAGTCGATGATGCAGCTGACCATTTTGGTAAAGAACTTTTAGAAAATATAAAAGGTCAGTATGAAGAACGTCAATTCAATAAAAATTCTGGCTCAGCATATCACTTTATTGACCAGAGAGGTATCGTCGGATTTGCGATTGATGCTAAGAAATATGATCATTCATTTGAAGATTGGAGGCACTTTCAGATATACTGCAGCCAGAAAATTTTGGACATAGGCTACGTGATGCGAGTCAAGCAGATAGAGAGTAAAACCCAAATGGGAAATCTCACTTCAACCTATCGATACTACCTTAAGCCATCTATCAAGGGTATGAAATCCCTTCCTATGGATCAGCTATATGGCAATGTGTCCATAGAACTCGTTCTTCAGAACAGCGAAGTATTCAGGTATATTTTTAGGACTAATTACTACAGTGATCGAAATTATCAAGAGGTCAAAGATTTTGGAGAATTACTACATTTAATATCACAATAATAGAATTATGCCCATATCGATACATAAGAAGACCCATAAATTCTTAAAGGATCTAACTAAGAATAATAATCGACAATGGTTTCAGGAGCATAAAGATCAATATGATATAGTCCATCAAAATGCAAAGGATTTTATGAATGCGCTGAATGATGAAATGAATAAGATAGATCGCATAGAGAAGTCTAAGCTATTCAGAATATATAGAGATGTGCGATTCTCTAAAGATAAGACGCCATATAATCCAGCATTCAGAATGTCATATACCAGAGAGAAGCCATATCTGAGAGGTGGATATTACTTGGGTATAGGCCCTACAGAGACCTTTTTAGGCGCAGGATTTTGGAATCCATCACCTGCAGACCTGAGGCTGATCAGATATAATATTGCTCAGGATGCTAAGCCACTACGCAAGATCATGAAGGCTAAGAAGTTCGTAGATACTTTTGGAGAGATGCATGGAGATCAAGTAAAATCCGCACCGAAGGGTTACGCAAAGGACCATCATAATATTGATCTGCTTAGGTACAAGCAGCTTGTCGTATCTAAACATTACTCTGTAAAGGATACAATGGATAACTCTTTTATTAAGCAGGTAGCTAAAGATTTTAAAGTCGTCAGACCCTTTTTTGATTATATGAGTGACATCCTTGGGCATGATCTTAATGGCGAACCCTTGTATTAGTATTGATATATCAAAATCATAACATGTGCTGTATTAACCGATAACTATCTATTTTTAATCTATTAGGTCAATTAATCATTAGAAATCTACAAATATTCCCATTTCTCTTGATCATACACTCTTTATTATCCTTTATAATTCGTTAGATTTGGAAGTTCGGTGGAGATAACAATGAGGTATTCGCCCTCCATACTTCAAATCATTAAACCTTTGTCTTCTCTTCTGAGTTTATTTTTATCTGATTTTCACTAAGGTTAGTACACTATGCAGCAATCAACAAATACGAAAGGACTATACGTGCCTCAATTAGAAAGTGACGCTTGTGGTACAGGTCTGATCGCCAATCTTAATGGAATCACATCTTTCCAGTTAGTCTCAAATGCATTAACCATGTTAGAGAATATGGAGCACAGAGGTGCCTGTGGCTGCGAAGTGAATACTGGTGACGGTGCTGGTATATTGACTCATATTCCGCATGAGCTCTTTGCAAATGATTGTGATTTTACATTACCTAAGAAAGGAGAGTACGGAGTCGCCATGACCTTCTTCCCAAAAGATAAAAAACTCAAAGAATCCTATAAATCGATCATCACGAAGTGTGCTGAGCACTTAGACTTTGATGTATTAGGCAGTCGATCAGTACCAGTAGATGATTCAGATATAGGGCCTACGGCACTGAGTACAGAGCCAGCCGTAGAGCAAGTATTTTTCCAATACACCAAACAAGTAGATAACAAGTCGCTGGATAGGAAGCTGTATGTTCTCAGAAGATACATCACGACTGAAATACAGAAAATAGATACCACTGATAGAGATGACTTCTATATTGCATCGCTATCATGTGACACCATCATATATAAAGGTCAGCTGACCTCGACTCAGGTCAGAACATACTATAAGGATCTTCAAAATGAAATATATGAATCTGCCATAGCGCTGGTTCATTCTAGATTCTCGACGAATACTGTACCCAAGTGGAAGCTGGCACAGCCATTCAGATGCATCTCTCACAATGGTGAGATCAACACCATTCAGGGAAATATCAACTGGTGGAAAGCACGAGAGCCATTTCTAAAAAGCAAATTATTTTCAGAAAAAGAACTTGACATCATATTCCCGATCTGTGATCATATGAATTCTGATTCATCAAATTTTGATGGCGTATTAGAATTCCTATTACACGCTGGTAGATCTATTCCTCATGTCTTAATGATGATGATCCCTGAAGCATATCAGAATGATGTCAATTCTGAACAATATAAAAATGACTTCTATCAGTATCATGAAGCACTGATGGAGCCATGGGATGGACCCGCTTCTATTTGCTTTACTGATGGAACGCTGGTCGGAGCGACACTTGATCGAAATGGCCTCAGGCCGTCAAGATATTTACTCACAGATGAGAATGTTTTAATTCTTGCATCTGAGACAGGCGTGATACCAGTAGATCAGTCTACAGTCGTGCTGAAAGATAGATTAGAGCCAGGTAAGATATTGGTAGCCGATCTGGATGAACACAGAATCATAGAAGATGACGAATTAAAAAGAATTATCTGTGGGAGACAGCCATATGCAGACTGGCTGACAGAATCTAAGACGGACTTTAATGATATACCAGTCAAAAATATAAATCATCCCACTCCAGATCTACCGCTGGTCAAGCAGCAAATAGCATTTGGCTTTACTAAGGAAGATGAAGAAGTGCTTCTCGAAGCCATGTCAGAAATGGCAAAGGAGCCCATCGGCTCTATGGGGTCTGATACACCATTGGCCGTATTGTCAAGATATGCTCAGAATGTACCGAGCTATTTTAAGCAGCAGTTTGCACAGGTGACTAATCCACCGATTGACTCGCTGAGGGAGAAAGCATTCATGACGCTCAATACGTACTTAGGTGGCTCTTCAGATATCTTAGAGCAAAACCAGAATACTGTAAAGTTCATGCGCTTAGATAGTCCTCTATTATCGAGAAAGGACTTTAGTAGACTACAGGATCTCTCCATTGCTGGATTTAAGTCTAAGACGATAGATGCACTTTTTAGTGGAGATTACAATAATGGAGATCTGAAGACAGCCATTATAAATGTATGTCTGAAGGTAGAAGAAGAAATAACAGCGGGACATAATGTACTCGTCTTATCTAATCGAAAAATAACTGCACGTAAAGCTGCCATTCCATCACTACTTTACACAGGTGCGGTGCATCACTATCTGATTACGAAAGGACTTCGAAAGTCTGTATCATTGGTGATTGATGGAGGGGATATCATAGAGACACATCACTTCGCTACATTAATCGGATATGGCGCTGATGCCATTTATCCAGGTGTCAGTTACGATGCTATAGAAGCACTGACAGAAGATGATGGTGACAAGGGCATTAAAAATTACCGATACGCGGTCGAGAAAGGCTTATTAAAAGTCATGTCTAAACTTGGTGTATCCACAGTCTTATCTTATAAAGGGGCTCAGACATTTGAAGCATTAGGGATTGCTGATGAGGTAATCGACATTTGTTTTAAAGGGACGATTTCCAGAATCCAAGGGATGACATTTGACAATCTCGCAAAAGAGGCATTGACTAAGCATTACTTAGCATTTGAAGAAAGTCATCACAGCACTTACCTGCAAGATTTGGGTGTATACCAGTGGAAGCGTAGAGGAGAATATCACTTATTCAATCCGACATCCATTCACTTACTACAACACAGCACAGCGAATAACGACTACAGCATCTATAAAAAATATACTGATGCGATCAACAAGCAAGATAAACAAGCATGTACATTAAGAAGTCTCTTCACCTTTGTCGAAGGGCAGTCTGTCCCGATCGAAGAAGTAGAGCCTGTAGAAGATATCATGAAGCGATTTGCGACTGGTGCGATGTCATTCGGTTCTATCTCATATGAAGCTCACTCCACTCTAGCCATCGCGATGAATAGAATAGGCGCCAAGAGTAATAGTGGAGAAGGAGGAGAAGATGAGATGCGATATCCAGTGAAAGAGAATGGTGATTGGGAAAGGTCAGCGATTAAGCAGGTAGCCTCTGGAAGATTCGGAGTGACGATTAATTATCTGACGAATGCGAATGAGATCCAGATAAAAATGGCTCAAGGTGCCAAGCCGGGAGAGGGAGGCCAGTTACCAGGTCATAAAGTCAATGACTGGATAGCGAGAGTAAGAAATTCTACGCCAGGCGTAGGTCTCATATCACCACCACCACACCACGACATATACTCTATAGAAGACTTAGCTCAGCTGATCTTTGATCTGAAGAATGCCAATGAAGAAGCGAGAATCAGTGTCAAGCTCGTTTCTAAAGCTGGGGTAGGAATTATTGCATCAGGTGTGGCTAAAGGCCATGCAGATCACATCCTCATCTCTGGACACGATGGAGGTACAGGTGCGTCGCCACTTAGTTCTATCAGACACGCTGGTTTACCTTGGGAGTTAGGCTTATCAGAGACTCACCAGACGCTGGTTAGAAATAGACTGAGGGACAGAGTCACCATCCAGACAGATGGTCAGATCAGGAGCGGTAAGGACATAGCTGTAGCTACATTACTTGGCGCAGAAGAGTGGGGTATAGCCACAGCGGCATTAGTCGTGGAAGGTTGTATACTGATGCGTAAATGTCACTTGAATACGTGTCCAGTAGGTATAGCGACTCAGCGAGAAGATTTGAGAAAGAAGTTTGAAGGTAAGGTAGAGCACGTCGTTAATTTTTTCAGATTTCTGGCAGAGGATATGCGAAGTATCATGGCAGAGCTAGGATTTAGATCTATTAATGAGATGGTCGGCAAAGCGAATCGACTTAAAGTCAGAGAAGACCTTAATCACTGGAAAATAAAAAACTTAGACCTCAGTCCTATCTTATACAGAGATCCGCTATCTGATGAGCAAGTAGAATATAAAAATCGAGCTCAGGATCACGGATTAGAAGACGTTCTGGATAGAGAGCTGATTCATTCTGCTCAGCTTGCCATAGATGATGCCAGCTATTATACGGGAGAGTTTGATATTAAGAATACAGATAGAGCTGTCGGTACGATGCTATCGCATCGAATAGCAAAGAAATATGGAAGTAAGGGACTGCCTGACGGATCTATCATCATCAGATTTAAAGGATCTGCTGGACAGAGTTTTGGAGCTTTTGGAGCTAAAGGAATTGCATTTACTTTAGAGGGAGATACTAATGATTACTTTGGGAAAGGACTTAGTGGGGCACACCTTATCGTCGTCCCAGATAGAAACTCTAAGTTAGAACCAGAGAAGCATATCATCATAGGCAACGTAGCTCTATACGGAGCCACTTCAGGAGAAGCATACATCAAGGGGAAAGCAGGTGAAAGATTCTGTGTGAGGAATAGTGGTGTGAGAGCCGTCGTAGAAGGCTTAGGTGCTCATGGATGCGAATATATGACAGGGGGCAGGGTGGCCGTCCTTGGAGAAATAGGCCGTAATTTTGCAGCAGGTATGAGTGGCGGCATAGCTTACATATATGATACGAATAAGAGTGCTTCGATCAATGTTAATATGGAAATGGTCGAGATAGATGCGATGGAAAAAGATGACTTCAGAGCCGTCAGGACGATGGTCAGAGATCACTTCAGACATACTGGTAGTCTTAAAGCACTGCACATACTGCAGCACTGGGATGATGCTAAGACTAAATTTATCAAAGTCATGCCTACAGAATTTAAGGCGATTTTAGAAAAGAAAAAAAATGAGGCTCTGCAAGCACAAGCGACTGCATAGCCAACGAAGTGCTTTATTAAGTAAATTAAAATGAATTGCAGATATTCCACAGTCAGAGATGTAGCTATACAATTCAATTTTTAAAACCACTTCGATAACTAATAAATATCTATACAGATGGGTGATGCACATGGGTTTATGAAGTACGATAGACAGCTACCTAAAAAAAGAGCTGTTGAAGAAAGACTTAATGACTATAAAGAAATATATGTAGAAGCGGATGATCAATTTACTAAAGATCAGTCTGCCAGATGTATGGACTGCGGTGTCCCGTTTTGTCATAGTGGATGTCCTTTAGGCAATATCATTCCAGATTTTAATGACGCAGTCTATCGTGATGACTATAAAGAGGCTTATGATATACTCTCTTCTACCAATAATTTTCCTGAATTCACTGGTAGGATATGTCCTGCGCCTTGCGAAGCTTCTTGTGTACTTGGGATTAATAATGACCCAGTCACCATAGAGCACATAGAGAAGAGTATCATCGAAGAAGCATTTCAGAAAGGATGGGTTAAGCCTCAAGTACCAGCTAATCGAACAGGTAAAAAAGTGGCAGTCGTAGGTGCTGGACCAGCAGGAATGGCAGCAGCGGTGCAGCTGAATAAAGCTGGCCACACTGTCACCCTATATGAGCGTAATGATAAGATAGGTGGACTATTACGATATGGTATTCCTGATTTCAAATTAGAGAAGGGTATCATAGACAGGAGGGTAGCCGTTATGGAAGCTGAAGGAATCATCATCAAGACCAGTACTAATATCGGTGTAGACATCACAGCAGAGGATCTGATCTCACTGTTTGATTCTGTCATATTGACTGGAGGCTCTACTGTGCCTAGAGACCTGCCACTGCCGGGCCGAGATCTTGAGGGTGTGCATTTTGCAATGGACTTTCTAGAGCAGCGTAACAGACAGGTCAGTGGGCAAACTGAATTTCATAAAGAAGTACTGACGGCTGCCAATAAAAATGTGATGGTCATAGGCGGTGGAGATACTGGAGCAGACTGCGTCGGATCATCTAATAGAGAAAAGGCAAAGTCAGTCACTCAGATAGAATTACTCGCTAAGCCGCCATCTAATCGTCATGAGAAGACGCCCTGGCCGCTATGGCCTATGATGCTGAGAACATCAAGCTCACATGAAGAAGGATGCGATCGACAATGGGCGATGCTGACTAAAGAATTTGTCGGAGATGAGCTAGGCAAGCTAAGCGCACTGAAGGTCGTCGATGTCGAGTGGGTGGTCAATCCAGAAGGCATTAAGTCTGAGCTATCAGAAATAGAAGGGACAGAAAGATTAATTGATTGTGAGATGGCGCTCATAGCATGTGGATTCTTACATCCTCAGCATGAAGGACTATTGAATGAACTAAGCATCGAGTTAGATAACAGAGGCAATGTAAAAACGACAAAGTATCAGACGACTAATCCAAAGGTATTCGCTGCAGGTGATATGAGAAGAGGACAGTCATTAGTGGTTTGGGCGATAGCAGAAGGAAGAGAGGCTGCGATAGAAGTGGATAAATATCTAAATGATGGATATTCTATTCTGGAAGCGAGAGATGAAGCAAAGCTGATGGTATAATCTTATGTTACTAACTTTACTTTAGGTATCATTCTTATGCTGAAATTATTTTAATCACTGCTTTCGTGAGCAATTGCAAAATAGATTTATCAGCAGATAGTCTTTTATTGTACTTCTACAGATCGATAGATTTCAGTTTGGGGCATAAAAAAAGGCTTTGCCTTTGCAAAGCCTTGTCTGTAATGCTGATTGTTGACATTTTACTGTCACTCACTAGAAACCCCTAAGTATAGAACATTTACTCTTAAGACGGATGGAAATCACCTATAGGTACACCGTTACCCTAAGAATTCGACATTTTAACATTATAATATGATGAATTATATTTGTGAAGCTGACTTTAAATCTATGTAAGTAATTGACAGAGAGAGTCTTACGATAATGTATGTGCAAAAAATAAATTTATACTTGAAGTACAAAAAAAATGTTTCTGTAGCCGTGCGTCTAATGCTTCATCTTTGCTTGATCCTTATAGACCCAGCCCATTACCAATCCAAAGACAAACCCGCCAATATGCGCCCACCAAGCTACACCACCACCAGCAGCTCCGCCTAAACTACCGAAGCCCGAAAACAATTGCTGACCAATCCAAAATAGAAGGAATAGAAATGCTGGAATATAGAACACGCCAAAAACAATGGCGATCATTTTGACTCTAGATTTTGGAAACATAACCAAATAGGCTCCCATGACAGCAGCTATGGCTCCACTGGCTCCTAACGAGGGGACAGAGCCAGGACACGGCTTTATCGCTTGATTCGCTAAGTCACAAGGAATCACAGTTGCGCAAATTTCACAACAGTTCGTTAAGTCACCAGTTCCAGCACCTAAAAATATATGCGCTGCAGAAGCGACGATGCCGCCTATGATGTAGAGAATCAAAAATCGTGTACTACCAATACAAGCTTCAATATTATCTCCAAAAATCCACAGGTATAGCATATTACCAAGTAAGTGCATCCAGCTGCCATGGAGGAACATACTCGAAATGCCTGTATGAAGATTTTCTCCTTCTAAAATATCATTTGGAATGGTGGCTAATTCGCATACTAAGTTTCCTGGGGTCAAAAACTGTATGATATAAATGACAACATTCAGGATGATAAATCCATAACTGATATATGGTTTATATCCACCTTGTACATTGTCGTCACCTATTGGAAAGATCATTATATTTTATTTTAATCACGATAAGCTATGCCCAAATATATATAAATGATACAATCCAAATTCAGTCTAATGATTAACAATAGTAAATCTAAAGAGGTTCTAAGGCAGCTCATGGCTAAATATTCTCTTAATGATTTGTTTAAATAGAAATAAACAATACTTTTGTAGCCTTCTCTACCCGTACTAAGAGAAAAATGCTTTTTATCGCACACCTTAACTCTAACATTAAAACTAGAGTTTTATGACAATTTTTTTTAGATATGCTATCATATCTTCTTTTCTATTATGCAGTGGATTTATTACTGCTCAGGTCACTATTTTCCCATTTGAATCAAGCTGGAAGTATTCAGATAATACGTCGCAGCCTTCTAATCAGGGAGGAAATGCTTGGTACAACAAAGCCTATGATGATTCGTCATGGTCTTCAGGTAATGGACAGTTAGGGTATGGTGATGGTGATGAAGGAACTGTGATCAACTCAGTATTCACAGGATATTTCAGAAAGGAGATTAACTTACCAGATTTATGTACCTATTCAGACATAAATATGACACTGCTTTATGATGACGGTGCTGTGATATATATCAATGGAGCGTATTATGGTAGAGTAAATATGCCTAATCGCTCTAACTATAATTACGGGACCAGAGCATCAAGTGTTTCATCAGATAATGCTACTATTTCAATAGCTATTCCTTTGACTGAATTCACCTCTGGCACTAATACTGTAGCAGTAGAGGTGCATCAAAGAAGTAGTAATAGTTCTGATCTTAGTTTTGATATGGAAATCACTGCAACTGAGGACAGTGCCTTAGTCGGGTGCTTGTGCAATGATACAGCTGTCTTAGATACTGATGGGGACTCAATATGTGATGGACAAGATGTCTGTCCTACTTTAGATAATTCATTAATTGGCACCGCTTGTGACGATATGAATCCTTGTACTACAGGTGATACCTACTTAGCAGCGACATGCCAGTGTGAAGGAACGCTCAATGATGCAGATGGTGATGGTGTGTGCGATGATGTCGACGTATGCCCGGGGTTTGATGATAATCTAATTGGTACACCTTGCGATGACGCTGACCCTTGTACAGAGAATGATGCGTATGATGCGACGAGTTGTAGTTGTGTCGGAACAGTTATCATCAATGGTTCAAGTTGTGACGATATGGACCCTTGTACGGAGAATGACCTTTACGATGCCGCGACTTGTTCATGCGTCGGGACCCTTATTGTCGATGGCTCAACGTGTGATGACATGGACCCTTGTACCATAAATGATCTTTACGATGCTACCGCTTGTGACTGCATCGGAACTTTTGCAGATGCAGATAACGACGGAGTCTGTGATGCAGATGATGTATGTCCGATGTTTGACGATATGTTGATCGGGACAGCATGTGATGATAATAAGCCATGTACAGAGAATGATGTCTATGACGGAACAACGTGTGCTTGTGCCGGTACCTACTTAGATACAGATGGTGATGGCGTGTGTAATGCTAATGATGAATGTGAAGGATTGGATGATGCTCTGATAGGAACCTCTTGTGACGATGGCAATATATGTACGACAGGAGATGTTTATTCTGCGGTCAGCTGTATGTGTGAAGGCACATTTCAGGATATTGATAATGATACAGTTTGTGATGCGGAAGATCAGTGTGATGTATTCGATGATCGCTTGATCGGGACAGCATGTGATGATAATAACCCCTGTACGGTTAATGATATTTATGTGGTATTAGCCACATCATGTGGTTGTATTGGTACATTCCAAGATACAGATGGTGATAATATATGTGATGCTAATGATTCCTGTCCCACATTAGACAATTCATTAATAGGCACCGCGTGTGATGATGGAGATGCGTGTACGATTGATGATGTGTATGGAGTTGACTGTGAGTGTAACGGCACATTTGAAGATACGGATATGGATGCTGTCTGTGATGCAGAAGACCAATGTCCTGGAACTGATGATGCAATAATAGGTACGCCATGTGATGATGGAGATATATGTACGATAAATGATATTTACACATCTACCTGTGATTGTGTCGGAACTTATGCAGATACTGATAATGATACATTCTGTGATGGCGAGGACATTTGTCCAGGCTTTGATGATAGGCTGATCGGCACATCATGTGATGATGGAAATATTTGTACCGATAATGATACATACATGACTAATTGTGCGTGTGAAGGGACATTCAATGATGCAGATTCAGATGGTATCTGTGACAAGTTTGATGTATGTCCAGGAGATGATGGACTTTGTACAGGCTATGAAGTAGGTAGTTTTGTCAATTGTAATAATACAACAGTAAATATCCCTAATGATTTCTCTGGAGTGACCTATAATGAAGACACGGGCACTTTATTCGGAGTCAGAAATGGAACCCCTGAAGCATATGAGCTGAATCTTGATGGCACTATAATACGAAGGATCACCTTAAGGAATTTTGAAGATACAGAGGGAATAGTCTACTTAGGTAATAATAAATATGCTGTCACAGAAGAAAGAAGAAGAAGAATCGTCGTCATTACCATACCCAATGGAAATAACAATATCACTATTCAATACCCGAGTTCAGCTTCAAGGATACAGCTGAATGGAACTGGTACAGGAAATATAGGTTTAGAAGCCGTAGCATATGACAAGCTTAACGATATACTATATGTAGGTAAAGAGATCAACAATATGGCGATCTATACTCTAGAGAATCCTATAAGCTTATTAGGAACAAGCTTCACTCCACTTCAGCTATTTAGTTTACAAAATAAGTCAAGCAGTTATCCACCAAATGGAGGCGGTGGGTTTTCAGATTTAGCTGGATTAAGCTTCACAGATAATGGAACATTTCTGGCTTTAAGTCATGAAGCTGAGCATATTGTAGAGATCCATCCATATACGGGAGAAGTGATTAGTTCGATTGACATTACAGGATTTAATATGACTCAGCCTGAAGGAGTGACTTATATCAGTCCAGATGAGATTATCATCGTCGGAGAACCTAATGAGATGGTCTATGCGAAGCGTGTCGGAATAAGCTGTGATGATGGAGATGATTGCACTGTCAATGATGCTATTGATGCTAATTGTGATTGTGTCGGCGTCTTTCTTGATGATGATAATGATAGTGTCTGTGATTTTGATGATATCTGTCCTTCATTTAATGATAATGCAATAGGACAAGCCTGTAATGATGGAAATTCCTGCACAAGTAATGATGTCTATACCACGAATTGTGAGTGCAAGGGCACTTTCGATGACGCAGACTCTGATATGATCTGTGATGCTAATGACTCATGCCCTAATTTAAACAATGCTTTGATAGGTCAAGCTTGTGATGATAGTAACCCATGTACCATTAATGACACTTGGATGACTGACTGTGATTGCAAAGGAACATTTACTGACTCAGACAGCGATGGTACTTGTGACGCGAATGATCAATGTAATGGTCTGAATGATGGCCTAATAGGACAGCCATGTAATGATAATAATGCATGTACCACTGGTGATAAATGGCAATCTGACTGTACTTGCACGGGGACTTTTACTGATACTGATAATGATAATGTTTGCGATGCCAATGATGCCTGCCCTAATGATCCAAATAAGAGTGCTTCTGTAGGCATCTGTGGTTGTGGCAATGTGGATGTAGATCAAAATAATGATGGCCTATGCGATACAGACTGTATAGATCATTTAACCATTGGCTCTGTCATAAGCAATGGTTATACTTATGAAGCAAGATTGACAATAACTTCAGATGCAGTCATTACTGGAAATAGTACTTATAATTATTCAGCTGGACAAGAGATTAACCTGAATCCAGGATTTGAAGTAAATGCAGGAACGACATTCCATGCTTATATTTTAGGATGTAATAATCAATAATCAACTGAATAATCAATTATTTAATCAATTAAATAATTAGAGAAATAAGCCTTAAAATCGATGCTTTTCTAAAATATTAGCTTATAACAGAATTATTTTTAACATATTTGTGTTTACATATTATCGAGACCAATTTCTAACACCTTATTCTACTGCGTCATTTTTTTAACTAACGTATTAGATTTTGAAAGTCAATATTCTTTGTGTTATCCTATTAGGGATACTCGCTCCACTCAGCAAAGCTGTGGGACAAACAACCATATTTTTACCATGGGATAGTAACTGGAATTATTATGATTCTGGTAATGCCCCTCCGTCAATAGGAGGTCAAAACTGGTTCAGTGAAACTTACAATGACTCTTCCTGGGCATCAGGTGATGCAGAACTAGGTTTTGGGGATGGAGATGAAGAAACCGTCATTAACTCTTCTGTAAATACAGCTTACTTCAGAAAAGATTTTGTCATAAATAATGTGTGTCAATATGAAGACATCAAACTTCGTATTAGGCATGATGATGGCTCTATCGTATACCTCAATGGAGTCGAAGTATGGCGAATTAATATGCCGAATGGGCCAATTTCTTACTCTACATATGCAAGTAGCACGAGTGGTGATAATTCCATCAGAACTATAACGCTTCCAGTCTCCGCATTCAATGGAGGAACGAATACGATAGCAGTAGAGACTCACCAAGTAAATGCTGGAAGTACTGACATCAGTTTTAACTTTACAGTTTTTGGAAACCTAGATGCACAGACATATATGTGTTCGTGTAATGGGAATACTATCAAAGATTCAGATGGTGATGGTATCTGTGATGACATAGATCTTTGTGATAATTCAGCTGGTGATTGTGAGATAGACTTATCCCAATTCAGCTTTTGTTTTTCTAATGTCCTAGCGAGTATCCCAGATGACTTTTCAGGGATCACTTATAATTTTGATAGTAGAACATTCTATTCTGTTGAAAATGATGCATCCAAAGTATTTGAATTAGACCTTGATGGAAATATAAAAAGGACAGTAACACTTAATGGATTTGATGATGTAGAGGGTATCGTATACTTGGGTAATAATGAATTCATAGTGATAGAAGAAAGAGCCAGAAGAATAGTCTTCATTAATATCCCTCCAGGTAATTCTAATATTACAAGAAGCTATCCAGGGTCCAATAACTATATAGAAGTCACTGGTTTCGGATCTGGCACTAATGATGGCTTAGAAGGGGTAGCTTACAGTACTGTAGATGATATCTTATATATAGCTAAGGAGAAAACGACTATGAGAATATTTTCTATAGCGAACCCTGTCTCAAAAAAAGGCTCTGCCTTTACGCCAAATCAGCCATTTAGTCTGGCTAATGAAGCGAGTGGCTATCCAGGAAATAACGGTGGATTTACAGATATTGCCGGTTTAGCCTTTACTGATAAGGGTACACTATTAATGCTTTCTGAACAAGGCAGTTCACTAGTAGAGGTAGATCCGTTTTCAGGAAATTTACTCAGTCATTTAGACTTAAGTTTTGCTAATAATTCAGATATAGAAGGTGTTACCTTCATAAGTGATACTGAAATAGTACTTGCCAGTGAGCCCAATGAATTTTACCGTTATACCATTGACGGAGGCTCATGTGATGATGGCTTAGCTTGCACTTCTAATGATACGTGGAGTGGATGTGACTGTGTAGGGACACAGCAAGATTCGGATGGCGATGGGATATGTGATGGAGATGATTCATGCCCTAACTTAAATAATTCCTTAATAGGAAATAGCTGCAATGATGGAGATCCTTGCACGACGAATGATGTCTATACAAGTGCCTGCAATTGTGAGGGCACATTCCAAGATTCTGATAATGACGGTATCTGTAACGCGCAAGATTCATGTCCAAATTTAAATAATGCATTAATAGGTTCATCTTGTAATGATGGTGATCCTTGTACTACTAATGATGTATACACTACTGCTTCATGTGGCTGTGCAGGTACGTCTGCTCAAGATTCTGATAATGATGGTGTCTGTGATGCCAATGATATTTGCCCAGGATTTAATGATGGAATAGATTCTGATAATGATGGAATTCCAAATGGTTGTGATAGTTGTAATGGAAATTTAAATGGTACAGCCTGCGATGACATGGATCCTCAGACCACTAATGATGTCTTTGATGCGCAGTGTAATTGTGCTGGTACGTTATCAGGTGGACAGCAAGTTGAGATATGTGTTAATCAAGATGCTTATTTGCAAGGTAACTTCAAATTTAATACTAGTGATTTGCGCGTTCAGCCAGGAAGTAGAGTCACCTATTTGAAATTTGACTTATCTCAAGTACAGGGCCCCATCGCCAGTGCAGAATTGAGAATGAAGGTAGGTGCCGATTTTGGGGATGGAACCATAAAAATAGATTTGGGAGATTCTAATAATTGGTTTGAAGGAAATTTATCAATCACCAATAAACCAAATTCTGTCCAGACTTTAGGTTCACGATCAGGTAACTTTAATGTGAATCAGGAATATGTCTGGACTCTATCTGGCCTGACTTACCAATCCACCATCTCTCTAATAGTGACTCAAACTTCTGGGAATGATGTCAGTTTTAAATCTTCAGAGAATTCAGATGCATCGGCCTGCCCGACACTTATCCTGATGACAGGCCCTACTTGTACAACAGGGGCTTCTTGTGATGATGGAGATATATGTACCACTAATGATGTATACGACGCTAACTGTGATTGTGCAGGTACTTTCCAAGACTCCGATAATGATGGGACCTGTAATGCAAATGACTCTTGTCCAAACGACTCTAATAAGACGAGCCCAGGCTTATGTGGGTGTGGAAGCATAGATTCAGATTCTAATAATAATGGGGTGTGTGATGCAGATGAAAACGATCCCAATTGTGCAGCATCATTATTCATAGCTGGAGTACCAGCGACTAATACTGTATACGAAGCCAAACGATTCGTCACATCCAATGGAACACATCCTCATATCGGAGTGAGTATTGAATTCTCAGCTGGAGAAGTTGTCACCTTATTGCCAGGATTTGAAGTTAAGAAAGGTGCCTTATTTCATGGGTATATAGAAGGCTGTAACTAAATGAAGAAGGAATGGGAGATTAAAGCGAAAGAATATATTTTTTGAATTAATCTTCCCTTTTTATCATCTTACATGGATGATAGAAACCTTGGATCATATTATATCAGAATTTTCTTCATTTGTATGGGGCTTACCCCTCTTGATCTTACTTATCGGTGGTGGTACATATTTTCTGATACGGTCCAAATTTCTACCCTATAGATACATCGGTCATGCCATAGCAGTACTGCGTGGCAAATATGATGACCCAGATGATGAAGGTGAAATCAGTCATTTTCAAGCCCTATCTACAGCGCTAGCTTCTACCATAGGTATGGGTAATATAGCAGGAGTAGCAGTGGCTATTTCAATAGGTGGTCCTGGAGCTGTATTTTGGATGTGGGTGAGTGGAATAATCGGTATGTGTACAAAGTTTTTTACTTGCTCTCTAGCCATTCTCTATAGAGGTAAGGATTCTAATGGCGATGTACAGGGAGGCCCTATGTATTATATCATGGAAGGCCTGGGTAAAGGATGGAAGCCCTTAGCTGTCTTCTTTAGTCTGGCTGGGCTGATAGGCTCTCTGCCACTTTTCAATGTGAATCAACTGACAGAAGCTATCCGTGAGATACTCCTTAAGCCTAATGGTATCCCAACAGGACTTGAATCTAATATAGGAACAGGTATATTTTTGACAGTGATTACATCTATCGTAGTCTTAGGAGGACTGAAGAGAATCAGTAAGACGACTGAAAGACTCGTCCCATTTATGGTGTTACTTTATTTTATCTCTGTCTTGATTATATTGATCATTAACGCAAGTGAGATTCCTAAGTACTTGAGCCTTATTTTTACAGAGGCTTTCTCTGCGACTTTATTTAAGGGAGATCAGATGTTGGGTGGAGCTTTAGGTGGATTAATATTGTTAGGGATTAGAAGAGGGGCCTTTTCTAATGAAGCAGGTATCGGCACAGCGCCTATGGCGCATGGTGCAGCCAGGACTAATGAGCCGATCAGAGAAGGATTAGTGGCGATGCTTGGTCCATTCGTAGATACCATAATCGTCTGTACGCTGACGGCGCTTTGCATTCTGGTGACAGGTGTATGGGAGTCTACTGATGCGAATGGAGTCAGCCTGACAGCTACTGCTTTTTCAGAATCTCTTCCTACATTTGGAAGTTACTTATTACTCTTGTGCATTGCTGTTTTTGGTATTTCTTCATTATTTTCTTTCTCTTATTATGGGACTAAGTGCTTAAGCTTTTTAATAGGTGCGGATAAGAAGCATTACTATAATTATTTTTATTTAGCAAGTATCTTGATTGGATCTATCGCTTCTCTGGATATGATGATTAATCTGATCGATGGCGTATATGCTCTGATGGCTATACCTACCATGACCGCAGCAATTATCATGGCTCCGAGAGTGATCAGAGAGGCTGAAAAGTATTTTAAGAAGCTGAAGTCAAGTTAATTCTATATTTCACTTTGGTAATATAATAATAGCGGAGGCATCATCTAATTCATACCTTTGGAATAGATTTTATAACCATTGTACATGATCACAGCCACACAGAAAAACGGTGTATTGCATTCTATGTTAAGCCTGATAGAAGGACGACGTCAAGAGCTTATTGCTTGTAATCTTAAGGAGCTAGACGCATTCGCAGGGGGAGATAAGGCGATGTATGATAGACTCAAGGTCAATGATGATAAAGTAGATGGCATGAAGCAGTCCCTCTCTGATGTATTAGAAAAAGATGATCCGATAGGTAAGCTTATCTCTACTTATGATCACCCTAATGGGATGACTGTTCAGAATAAGACGGCTCCATTTGGCACCATACTTATCATATATGAATCAAGGCCAGATGTGACGATTGAAGCGGCAGCGATAGCTTTCAAGTCAGGAAATAAAATATTACTAAAAGGAGGGAAAGAGTCAAAGCAATCCAATCTCATGCTGATAGATTGCTGGCATAAAGCCTTATCAGAGAATCAACTGCCTACAGACTGGATACAATACTTAGACTTCGATCGGGCTGAGACACAAGCATTTCTCAAGGCACCCACTTGTCAGTTAGACCTCATCGTGCCAAGAGGTGGTGATGGATTGATCCAATTTGTAAAACAACATGCATCTTGCCCCGTGCTCGTCAGTGGGCGAGGCAATAACTTTCTATATGTGCATCAGGAAGCCGATTGGGCTAAAGCAAAAAAGATCATCATCAGTGCGAAGACAGGTAAGATATCAGCATGTAATTCTTTAGATAAAGTATTAGTCGATGATGCACTACCAGACTTTCAGAATAAAGTAATCGAACTATTCCAAGAACTACAAGATCAGCAAGTAGAAGTCATCTCTAATATAGATGCAAATAGTGGAGGCTCAGTTAAGAAGTGGAAGAAAGATGATGTTCTTTATGAAGAATTTTTAGACCATAAAATATTAATCAAATCATCTTCTGGGATAGAAGACGCAGTGGCAACAATTAATAAATATTCAGGCGGACATTCGACAACCATCATGACTGAGAATATGGAACTGGCAGATCGATTTATGGACGAGGTGGATTCAGCAGCTGTATATCGTAATGCATCGACCAGATTCACCGATGGTGGTCAGATGGGCATGGGAGCAGAGCTTGCAATAAGTACTGATAAATTACATCACAGAGGACCACTAGGCTTAGATCAGCTGGTGACTAATAAATGGTATGTATATGGAGATGGTCAAATCAGAGAATAGAAAACGGATGGTGCTGAAGCTCGGCACAAGCACACTGACCCGTGGCACGGACTCTATATCCCGTGGAAAGATTGAAGACATAGCTAGACAAATTAAGTCCTTGAGTGATGAGTATGACTTCATCATCGTCAGCTCAGGAGCCATCGCAGCAGCTAAGCAATTCGTATACCTCAATGGAAAAGAACCAATCAATGATAAGCAAGCTTTAGCTTCCATAGGACAGCCTCATCTGATGAGAATATTTTATGAAATCTTCAATGAACTAGGATTGCCTACAGCTCAATGTCTACTGACTTATTACGATTTTGATAATGAAGTCTCGAAGCGAAATATCACTCATACCATCCAGCAACTTCTGAAAAATGGTTACATCCCGATCATTAATGAAAACGATACTGTAGCCACCGAAGAAATCAAATTTGGTGATAATGATAAGCTAGCTGCACTGACTGCTAAGTTACTCGAAGTGGATTTATTAGTCATGGCGACGAATACTTATGGTTTATATGATGCTGACCCAAATATTTCGGAGAATGCCAAGACAATAGAAGTTGTGTCTGATCTGAGTCAGATCGTAAGGTCAATTGGCGTTACAAAGTCGAGTCAGGGATCTGGTGGGATGAAGTCTAAAATTGAAGCTGCATCAATAGCTCAGCAAGCAGGTATTGAGACATGGCTGATCTATGGTTTTGCTGATAATTTCTTAAGGGATGCACTGGCAGGAAAGACACCTTTCACTAAGATAGGCCGTCCTTAGGATAATTGATAAACCTGCTTTACTTGTCTTTCATTGATAAATGAAGGAATTGATCTCATAATCATATTCCTTAAACTTCTTATCCAGCGGTTTTCTAATTGTGCAATGGTTCCAATTTGCCAACTTTTATTCATAATTGATTCTACTCTTTTCTGTCGAATCTGCTGATATTTTTGAAATGCTGATTCAAGTGATGGATTTTTTGAGATCTCCTCAGCAAGTACTTTTGCGTCTTCTATTGATTGCCCTGCGCCTTGTCCCATATTAGGCGTCATAGCATGGGCTGCATCGCCAATTAAGCATATTTTATCCATATACCATAGATCCATTGGTACTAAATCAGTGATTTCATTATAGATGATCTTAGTTGAATTAGTCGCATCTATGATTTGATTCACGATAGGATGATAAGAATTAAATTGTTCTAAGAGCTTGATGTTTTTATGATTAGATAATGCGAACCAATAGACTTTGCCTTGCGTAAGAGGGACTAGTCCAAACCGACTACCTTTTCCCCACATTTCATTGATCTCATGAGACAAATCATCTGTAAGCTTCATGTCACATACACCACGCCAGCAGTGTTGATTAGATTTTCGGATGTTGGCATGAGGCGCTATTGTTTTTCTGACTACAGAGTGAATCCCATCAGCACCGATGATATGATCACATTCATGACTTGTTCCATCTTCAAAAAAGAGTGTATAATTTGATTTCTTCTTTTTAACTTCTTTGAGAGATTTACCCAGATGTATTTTGGTATTCTTAAGAGACTCTATTAATTCAAGCTGTAGGGTACCTCTGTGAATAGACATGGTATAATTCTGATGCTTAACTCTGTACTTTTTCACATCGATTACTGATATTGGCTTCATCTGTGGGTCAGTCAATTTTAGCTGGTCGAGATAATTACCAGAGTTTTGAAGCCGAGTAGCTAAGCGTAATGTTTGGTAAACATTCATCGCATTTGGAGCCAAAATAATACCAGCCCCGATAGGTCTAATGTCGGAAGCTGATTCAAAAATTTCACAGTCAATTTTTTCTTTTGCCAAGGCATGTGCCAATGTTAAGCCAGCTATTCCTGCACCGATAATCGTGATTTTCATTCTGTCTTTATTGATCTATATCTATCGATATTTACAATCAAATATAAGATAAATAGGACCGATGGCTTACTATTCACTTTCGCTTTCGTTACTTCATTTTATCATTGTAATTTGCAGTAAATTATAAAACAATATGTCTAAAATATTAGTGTGTACTGGAGGAGGAGATTGTCCAGGACTGAATGCCGTGATCCGAGGCATCGTCAAGGCGGCGAAGAATGACGGACAGCAGTATGAAGTGTGGGGCAGCATAGAAGCATTTAATGGTATTCTAAAAGAACCCACAGAATTAGTCAGATTAAAGAGTAGAACAGTCAAAGGCATACATGTCAATGGAGGCACCATCATCAAAACAACCAATAGAGGGAATCCACTGGATTTCCCGATTAAGGACGAAGAGGGTAACTGGACGACGGAAGATAGATCTCAAGAGTTAGTTGAAAAAATTATGGCTCATGGATTTGATGCAGTTGTAAACATAGGTGGAGATGGCAGTCAGCAGATATCTCAGGCTTTATATGAAAAAGGAGTAAATATAGTCGGCGTACCTAAGACCATAGATAATGATCTCTCAGCCACTGATCTGACATTTGGATTTTCTACTGCGGTGCAGATTACGTCAGACAGCTTTGATAAGTTAGTGACGACTGCTTCCTCTCATAATCGGGTGATGATCATGGAAGTCATGGGCAGAGACGCAGGTTGGATCGCCCTTCATACAGCCATAGCTGGCGGCGCAGAGATTTGCCTGATACCAGAGATACCATATGATATAGCTTCGATTTTACAAATCATCAAAAAGCGATATCGTAAGGGCAAGGGATTTGTCAATATTGTTATTTCTGAAGGCGCTAAGCCCTTAGATGGAGAAGTCATAGGCAATACCTCTAAAGACGCTGGAGATAAACACATTAAGTTGGGTGGAGTCGCTAATCATTTACGGGCTCAACTCGAAGATGCTGGATGTGAGGCTCAGGTCAGAACCACGATCTTAGGCCATGTACAGCGAGGTGGGACACCTGTCGCATATGATCGGATACTAGCCAGTGCTATGGGCGTAAAAGCATATGATCTGATCAAGCAAAAACAATTTGGCACTATGGTGGCGCTAAGGAATAATACCATCACTTCAGTCTCACTCAAAGAAGCGATCAGTAAATACAATCACATTAATTTGAATCACTATTTAATTCACACTGCTAAGTCGTTGGGGATTTCATTTGGTGTATAGATTTATTACACTTACTTATCCAATCGCTATTCGTAGGTTTTATCTAAGAATCATATCCACCGCGTTCGTGGGATATACATAGGCTTCTATATCTCATGTCCACCTGTTTTATTATCAAATCATATCCCATACTTCAGAATAATAAAGGTGGCTAAAAGACAGTCAGTTAATAGATGTCATCGAAATAGAATTCACGAAGGCTATATGCTTAAATAAAGAATATTTGATCGTAGGCACAACCTACGAACAAGGTTTATTAACTAACAAAACCCGCTATTTGTAGGTTCTACCTAAGAATCTATATCCACTTATCCGCCACTATTTGATGGTATTAATCTAAGACTCTATATACTATTATCCACACCTTAGTCTGCTGACCCTACTAGAAGCGTTTATCCTGCCTTTTAATGTAGATTTATTGTCCAATGTAATCTGGAGATGAAAGAAATCCTTTCCATCTCCAGATTTAATTTTTGAATTAACTGTATATCTACAGTGCGACCGTGCTTAATGCCTCTTTAAATGATACAGCATCCTTATATCCCTTTATCACTTTCATTAGCTTTAGATTTTCATCGAGAACCACGAAGGATGGATATGACAGACTGCCTTGCAATAGCTCCACAGCGAGTGTATTATAACCACGTCTACCTGATGGTACATACATGTGCTCTTGACCTTTAAATGTGACTTTGGATTTATCTTCTGCATTAAACTTAACGAGATGAAATTTTTCATTTAAGTATTGTTTTAATGCTGGATCAGTAAAGGTATTTTGATCCATCACTTTACACCACTTGCACCAGTCAGTGTATACATCTACGATGATCATTTTACTCTGGTTTTTTTGAAGAAGGTCTATCTCAGAGACAGTATGCCATCTGATATCCTCATTAGCCAGGTTGTCATTTATAGGAGCGGTAGTGCCAGCTTGGATATAATTGCCCAGTCCTAGTACAGCCATACTTGCTATGACAGTGAAGCTTATCATTTTTAAATAACTCATGCGAAAACTAATTTTTTGTGATTAAATAATGAGTGCAAAATAGGGATGCATCATAGCTGAATCAAGAATAGAAGGATGGGGAAATAGCCTAAACGGGGGTGTAAAAAGGGTCTACACCCCTGATAATTGATGCTTTTGAGCGGATTTTATAGCTTCTTGCCTGTTTTTCACGTGTAGCTTTGCATAGAGTTTATTGATATGAGACTTTACAGTACTGACTTCTATATAGAGTTGGCTGGCGATCTCTTTATTAGAATGACCGCCTGAGATCAGTTGGAGTATTTTAATTTCTTGAGTGGTTAGTTGTTCGATTAGAATCTCTTTTTGGTCTGGGGCATCATCATTGTAAAATCTTCGCTTTAGGATGTATATATAAATTTGGGATAAGAATAGTAGTACACCTAAGCCACCTGCTATATATTGATAAATAGAGCTTGTATTAGAATCATCATAGTCATAGTAGCGCATCTTTCGATTGTAATCTAAAGTATATTGATGGTCTGGCCATTCTTCTTTAAGCCTTGAGCCTACTTGTAGATAAGTCATTTTATTTGACTCGTAGTAATTGGTGTAATCAGTATTATTGATGGCAGCTAAAGATACCAGAGTACTACCACATGTATCAGCGAACAATAATAAATCTCGATTTAGCTTGTCTTGAGAAAACCGTAGCTCTGAAGGAAACTTTATCTCATAGAATACATAGCTCGGATAGACTAAGAGCCCAAGCGACTTCATCAGGCTATTATCATGATCACCCTCTATAGTGTAATCACCAAATGGCGCATAAGTATGTGTATCAGCGCTGATATTTATTTGGCTTTCATTATTTAATATCAGGTGTATGAAGTTATGTTCCTCGCCTCCGACATATAAGCACGCATTGAATTCTGAGTGCTCTTCTTTGACCAAATATAATCTGTAGAATTGGGATTCTTCTGGAAGGTTATCTCCACTGATACTGAACTCTCCATTATCAGAGATCGATGCTACATTAATGATGTAATCAGCATTCGCATCATAATAATCATCTAATCTATCTATTGTGGCTAAGTAAATCTGATGCTGCCACTCTCCCTTCATATTCAGCTTGCCAGTAATCTCATAAGCTGCGTGACTGGTAATTGGCATTAAAATGAATAGCAGTAAAATATGCTTAATGCATCGTAGCATGATCGAAAATAGGAAAGTGATAAGGATAAAAATGATAAACTTATCCTTTAATATTTTATTAACGATGATGTAGGACTTTACGATATTTTCAAGACAATATTTAATGCCCAAGGATCTTTGATCTTTCTAAGATTTCTAATGGCGTGTTTAATAATCCATTTACATTCAGGACTCGGCTTGACAGCCCACTTTTCGATTATTTCTTTTGCATTATTTGGATTATCCTTTAGCATATCATTGATGCAGTTAGCGACAGATTTTTGAACATACTTAGATGGATCATTTTTGAGCGTCATTAGAATGGGTAGTATGGCTATGGGATCATCTATGTATTGCTCTAGCTTCGATGCCCACGGTAGCCTTGGCCTGACACCTTCTGATGAGAGACGCCTCACATGTTTATTAGGACTCTTGGACCATTTTTTCATTTGGGCAAGTGCCTTCTTAGGATATTTGACTAAGTACGGTCTGATGGTATATTCTCCTGTATTCCGCTTGGTGATCTCTTCGATTATCTTCATCGAAGTGGCGAAGTGATCTTGCCCGTATTTTTCTACATACTTAGCGACAGGCATCAGCCAATAATAGGTAGTAAACATACCAGTCTCTTCTTCATTCTCTGGACCAAGTATTTTCATCATAATAGAGATATCAGACTCATATGAGCCCGTCATATACTCATGAAGGCCATCAGCCATGAGCTCGACTCTTGCTTTCAGCTCAAGATCAGCGACACTATTTTTGACGAATGCAGTATATCGAGACTCAGGAAACGATGGATGATGCACTTTAATTTTAGTGCTTAGCAGGGAAGCCAAGTCTTCATCAAACCACAATTTTAATTTTTTGAATGCCATTAGTTTTTCACTTATTTAGTTTGAATAGAGCCGAAATATTGCCAATCTGCGCCATAAATAACTGATTCCATTTTACCGCTTAGACAAGATATCGACCGCTTACACGCCGAGACTGACCATTCACTCATTTACTCTGAAAAATTAAATAATAATGGTGACATTGATACTATTAAACACTGTAACACATGACACCAATGGCACAAATATCATATCAAAGACCTTCGAGCAGAGAATTAGAAGTATTGAATCTGATCGCTGATGAGCTCACGATAAATGAAATAGCGACCACACTATTTATCAGTCCTGAGACAGTAAAGACACACCGAAAGCACTTGATGAGGAAAATGGATGTTAAGAATACTGCGGGTCTAATCAGAAGGGCATTTGAGCGACACATATTTATCGTTCGTGATTAATTATTATCATTATCTTATAGAGTACTATTTAAGGACCTTTACCTACTTTCAGATGTTTAAGGTAGCCTCTCACTCATTGTGTCATTTTAACTCTCAGTGTCACATTATAAATCATCACTACTAAAATACTTATTTTAGTCAAATAGATCAAATAAAAGAATCATCAGACAACCTCAGACACATACAATCTTATACATATTGGGTTTGTATTTGATTCCGTGTATAGCTCACTTACAGCCACAGCACTTTCATCACATCACTACAGATGATGGCCTATCTCAGAACTCAGTCATAAGTATAACTCAAGATGAATTTGGGTTTTTATATTTTGCGACACAGGACGGGCTTAATCGATATGATGGCTCATCGATGACACAGTACGATGCTTATTTTCGAGATAGGACGAGGAGTGGATTTAGTCAGCTTGGTAAAGTATTTATTGATAAGCATAATACTAAATGGATCACCTCAGAGGACGGCACATTGCAGTATTGGGATTCAGCACAAGACTCATTTGTCTTGATAAGTGGCATCTCAGAGGTGAGCTGTATCATAGAGAAAGATGACACTTCATATTATGTTGGAAGTTTCACAGATGGACTATACGAGTTGTCCATGTGCTCTCCATCGGATTATCATGTGGAGGCCTTAGCATCAGGATTTGGTATTTATAATATTATCAAAGAGGATGAAGGTATAATGCTATTAGCCACGACTGATGGAGTGATGAATTTTGATGACAATATTTCAAAAAAATTTTCTTCTCTGAATGGTATACATGTGAGTGACATAATAAAGGAAGAAGGGAGGACTTGGATAGCTACATATGGTCATGGATTATATTATGCTAATGATCAGGACAGCCTAAGAAAATATACTGAATTACCTGCGGACTTAAATATACAGTCCATTCATAGAGATAGGAAATCTCGGTTGTGGATCGCTAGTTATAATGATGGTTTGTTTTTAATTGAAAATGGCAAAAGGTATAATTTCTTACATGATCCCCTTGATGAGAAATCCATTAATTACAATGATGTACTTTCTATTTTTGAAGACCGACAAGGGAATATTTGGTTTGGCACTGATGGAGGGGGAGTCTCTTTTATTAAGAACGACCCTAAACCTATATATGGAGTGACTAATGCAAAGCTCAATTTTGAGGCATTCGTAAATGTGCCACGAGCAATAAGTACTGATGAGAAGGGTACTATATGGATAGGGACTTCGGGAAAAGGATTGACATCGGTCACTCCAGATTTATCTCACACTTCATATTATAGTACTTCAGCTGATGATCCATTTAAAATCTCAAGCGATCGAATCATGAGCCTATATCACGATCATGCTGGGCAATTATGGATTGGTACACAAGAAGGTGGTTTATTATATAAAGCAAAAAATCAAGATAGAATTCAAGTAGTCAGTCCAGAAGAATTTCAAGGCGTGACGATATGGGATATCAAGCAAGCCGATCAAGACCATCTTTGGCTATGTACCAGAGATCGAGGACTTATTTTATTCGATATAATTGATAGCTCCGCTACGTATTATAATTCTAAAAGCGGTGATATGAATAATGATAATATCAGTGTGATGTGTCAGGGAAGAACAAATGATGAATTTATTATTGGATCAGATGATGGATCAATCACAGTCATTGATTATGCGGATATGTCATTTCGAAAATTAAGTATTAGTCAGGAGCTGAGGTCTGTCAAATCTCTATATCTTCAAAATGATGAATTATGGATCGGTACAAGTCAAAATGGAATTATCGTTCATGATCTAAAGACTTCTGAGAGCCACAGTATCAGTAAGTCTAATGGACTTCCAAATCATATGATCTATGCCATTCTACCTCACAATGATGAATATTTATGGATCAGTACGAATAAAGGAATCGCACAAATCTATCAGGATTATAGTAAGCCAAATGTATTAAATCAATTGTATTCTATTTCGGATGGAATAGTCAGTGACGAGTTTAATACAGGGGCTTATCATGTAGACGATAGAGGGATTTTATATTTTGGAGGGATTGATGGAGTGAATTGGTTTGATCCTGATAAATTAATAAAAGATAGAAGACCAATTGATTTATCTCTTCTTGAAGTTATAGTGACTCATACATCTGGGCAAATTCATATTCCTATTTATAATAAAGACCAGATAGATTTAAGCTATAAAGACAGAGATTTTCAATTAAAATATTCGATGCTTGACTTTATTAATACTGAGGATAGAGAATATATATATAAACTCGAAGGACTCAATGAAGATTGGATAAATAATGGTGCGAATGAACTGGTTAATTTTTCTAATGTACCGCCGGGCGAGTATCAATTTTCATTAAAGTCTAAAAATCGAGATGGTGTCTGGAATGAATATTCTACTCAGATAGATATACATATTAAGCCAGCATTTTGGCAGACTATATGGTTTAGAGTATTGGTTATTGCTGCTCTATTATATAGTATATGGAAGATCTACAAGGTGAGGTTAAGTCAAATAAAATTTCGATCAGATCTAAAAAGCCAGTTAGCTAAGTCAGAAGCTAAAGCGCTAAAGTCTCAGATGAATCCGCATTTTTTATTTAATAGCCTCAATGCGATTGACCATTATATATTAAATAATGATAGAGCTACGGCATCAGACTATCTATCTAAATTTTCAAAATTAATTAGAAAAATACTTGATTTTTCTAATGTGCCTTTAATCAGTTTAAATGAAGAAATAGAAGCGCTTAAGCTTTATCTCAAGATGGAACAATTAAGATTTCCTGAGAAGTTTAATTATAGGATTAATATAGATAGCAGGTTAAATACCACATGTATGAAGATACCACCACTCATTCTTCAGCCTTTTGTAGAGAATGCTATTTGGCATGGATTATTATTCATGGATGAGCCTGGTCTGCTGAGCATAGATGTAAAAGGTCAGGATGATAAGATCATCTGTACCATAGATGATAATGGTATAGGGAGGAAGAAATCTGAACAAATAAGGACTTCGACATCAACTAAAAGAAAGTCTCATGGCATTACGATTACAGAAGAACGGTTAAGACTGAATAATCAATTATATAATTTAGGGGGAGAAATTTCAATTAAAGATAAATACGATATGGATGATAAAGCCACTGGTACGAAAGTCATCATTAAGATTCCATATTCTTACTCTACAAATTAAGATGAATTAATTGCATAACTATTCTACATACCAGTCAAAAATTAAAAAGGATAGTCTCATATACTTTATCCTGTTTATGATGACGCTGTCTGCTTATAGCACATCTCAGACGAGGCAGTATGATAATCCGAATCATATCAGAGATCTACGATTTATGGATTGGGGTGGTAAGAAGGGTATCCCTGGATGGGCACATGCAGTCTTAGAAGATGACGCAGGTCTCATATGGCTTAGTACTTCTGATGGTCTTGTCAGGTTTGATGGTGTCAGGTTTATATTAATGGCTCCGACTAATGAGAAGTACTCCGAATTTAGAAGAATTTTTGAGATTGAAGGTCAGATATATTTGGGGGATCATGACAAGCCACTACATAGATATAACCGAGATACTGTCCCTGGCCTCATAGAGAGAGTAGATTGGCTAGATGACTTAGAGGGTGAACTAAATATTTGGAATAGCTATACACATCATGATGGAAGAATATTACTCTCAGATCATAAAGGATTAATATATGAGTATCATTCTGAGTCGAATGATGTTTCCTTATTATTCAGGATGCCAGATGATGTAGGTGAAATGAGGGGCCTTAGTCACACAGCTAGAGCAATAAGTGCTGACCCTATTAATCCAGATATGATATGGGCTTGCTCTAAGCATGGACTATTTCATATCAATATTGTATCGGGAAGTTATTTGTTTTATAGACCTGACACTAAATCTAATCTTGAATCACTAAGTACAGATCAAAGTTTTGCTTTTCATGATCACATTCAGATTGGGGATGATATTTGGATTAGCAGCTATGGTAATGGATTGGTAAGATATAGTATTAATCAAGATGCATGGTTTTCTTATCGATATGAGCCACCATATGAAGGTATCAGCGAAGACGCCAATTTTATATTATCTCATCATAGTTTTCAGGATCGATATATATTAATCGGTGCTAGAGATTTAAAACTATTTAATATTGATGATAAGGAATTTATCGACTTCAATAGACATCATGGCGGATATAATGCTGCCTCAATTCCTACAGTACAGATGTATTCAACTGGATTGGATGATATATACTTTATTACTGGCGGTATCATGTCATTTTATTCAAAGTATCACAATCAATTTTTAACGGGAGATTTAAAAAGATATAATCCTAATATAGATGGAAAGTCCATTATAAGAATTAAGAGATTATCTAAGCATAAGATATTAATAGAGGACGATAGTCATCAAGTGTATTTGTGGGATAATGATAAGCTATCTATAAAGCAGTCAAATGAAAAAATAGAATTGGAAAATGAGGATAGTGATTTAAATTCTTGGAGAATACAAGATGATATCATTTTTATATATCAAAAAGGTACAGATAATGGACCCATTGAGATTCCTTATCAAAAAGATTTTATTGGTCTAAGATCAGTCACTGTAGATCGTTCAGGCTATGTATGGATGGCGTCTGAGTCAGGTGTTATAAAGTATGATGTATATCATAAGAGTTATCAATTATTCAGTAAAGTGCAAGGTCTTTTGACTAATGATTGGTCAGAAGATGGAATTTTATTAGAATTAGAAAAAGGAGTCATGTTTGCATCTGTGGGTACTAAATTTGCTTTATTTCGGGCGGATGAATTATTTGATTATTCAGAGCGTATCTACCCTTATGTATATAAGATAGATGTCTATGATCAAATTAAGTTATTCTCAAATGATATTGATGAGAAGGTAAATTGTATTTTAGAGGCGGATGAAAATTACTTTACAATTTATTATTCAGCAGTAGATGGTGACAATAGCAGGTCATTAGAATTTCAATACAAATTAGAGGGATTCGATAAGATGTGGCTTTCTGGGAGATCTGATAAAATAGCTTCTTACACTAATGTCTCTCCTGGAGATTATGTTTTTCAAGTAAGATGTAGGCACAAGGGTGGCCCATGGATTTTGTCAAAACAAAATGTTGCAATTTCTGTCTCGGCATCATTCACAGAATCTCTTTTATTTAAAATATTAATTGGCTTGGGGGCAGGTTGTTTTCTTTTTCTGCTATTCCGATTCAGAATAGGGTCAATCAGAAAAGAAGAGCAATTAAAATCTATATTCAGAGAAGAATTAGCCGAGGTAAAATTAGAAGCTCTAAGAAGTCAGATGAATCCGCATTTTTTATTTAATTCTTTAAATTCTATAGATAATTACATATTGAGTAATAACCCTCGAGAGGCTTCAGAATATTTGTCAAAATTCTCAAAGCTAGTACGAAAGATCTTAGAGTTTTCTAAAATAAAGACTGTGTCCTTAAAGGATGAACTGGATACATTGAAGCATTACATTCAGATGGAGCAAATGAGATTTCGGCAAAAGTTTGAATACGACATTAATATTGATGAGACTATCGAAACGGAAAAGCTTTTCGTGCCACCATTATTATTACAGCCCTATGTAGAGAATGCCATATGGCATGGGATGATGCACATAGAAGATAGGATAGGATTATTAAGCATTAAAGTAAGCAGGAGCAATGAATATATTATAGTTGTAATAGAGGATAATGGAATAGGTCGAGAGAAATCAAGATCGATAAAGTCTAAGTCAGCCACGAAGAGAAAATCGTATGGTATAAAAATTAATGAAGATCGAATCAGACTTAACAATGAATTAAGTCAGTTGGGTGGCAGTGTAGAGATCTTAGATAGGATAGACCACCACCGACAGACCTGTGGAACTAAAGTGATTGTGACATTACCTATAGCGGAATGAGTAACTATATATCCATTAATTTACCGCTTACATTCATTTCTTGACCATTCACACTGGAATAGTAACCACTTACTCATTTAGTCTTATTATTACTATTAATTAGTTGATCTTTATATTAGCATGGATTTCATTTATGATCATAATCTTTGACAGATTTTTATTAGGAAATGGGCCTTGTCATCATTGATAAAATAGAATATTGGTAATGGATAAAGACACATTAAAGGTGTTAATCATAGACGATGAAGATGCTGCATTGCAGACACTCAGCATGAAGATAGAAATGTATTGTCAAGATGTAGAAGTTCTTGCCTTGTGTAATTCTGCAAAGGAAGGTATCAAGGCAATACATAAATATGATCCTGACTTGATTTTTCTTGATATAGAGATGCCTTGGATGAATGGATTTGAGATGTTAGATTGTTTGGGTGATCACATCAATTTTGAGGTCGTCTTTGTGACAGCATACGATCAGTATGCCATAAGAGCATTTAAAGTGAAAGCGATAGACTATTTGCTAAAACCAGTAGACAAAGATGATCTCATTGAATGTATAAATAATGCCTTGACACACCATAAAAAATTTGATAAGGTCCAGCTATCCGCACTCGTCGAAGAATTAGACAAGCCAATAACAGCCAAAAGGGTCATGCTTCATACTAAGGAAGGGATAGAGATACTATCGCTTGATCAAATATTGTATTGCCATGCAGATTCTAATTATTGTAATGTCACTACGATAGATGGTAGAAGAATTATCATCACTAAGTCCCTTAATGTGGTAGAGAAGCAGTTCGATGATTCATTCGTCCGCATACACAGATCCTATACGGTGAATGTAAATCATATCAAAAAATTTATCAATACTGATGGCTATCAAGTGCTACTATCTACAGATGAAGTATTACCCGTATCACGACGTAAAAAAGAGGACTTACTTAATTATCTGACTAATAATCATGCTACAGGATAGAAAACACTAAGTCTCGCCCGACGATATCCCATATTATGACGATCTTGTGTCCTATGAAAGTAGCATACGTCACAGGAGGTACAAAAGGAATTGGACTGGCAGTCGCACAGTCATTATTGAGTGATGGCTATCATGTCGCTATCAGTGGCAGGGGTAAGGAATCCTTATCAGAAGCAAAAGCACTTTTGGCTTCAGAAAATCTGCTTTGCTTACAGTCCAATGTTAAAAATCGAGAGGAAGAAGACAAGTCTATTAAGCAGGTTATTGATACATGGGGAAGATTAGATGTCTGTATTGCTAATGCGGGTGTTGGCCATTTTCAACCCATAGATGAGCTTTCAGACGAGCAGTGGCATGATACGATTGATACTAATCTCACTGGAGTATTCAATACAGTAAAAGCATGTATACCTGGAATCAAATCTTCTAAAGGATATATTATAACGATAGCCAGTCTAGCAGGGACTAATTTTTTTGCAAGAGGAGCAGCTTATAATGCCAGTAAATTTGGATTGGTGGGTTTCTCTCAAGCCATTATGCTCGATCTAAGACAGTATGGTATTAAGGTATCTACCATCATGCCAGGGTCTGTATCGACTTATTTTAATAATCATGTTCCATCTGATGCTGATGCATGGAAGATTCAGCCTGAAGACATAGGCCAGATGGTCATTGATCTCTTGCATATGAATCCTCGTACATTACCAAGTAAGGTGGAAGTAAGACCATTGATGCCGCCGACGAAGAAATAGAAATACTTAATTCGGATTGTAGTAAGTCTCTACTAATTGTTCAGTCGTATTATTCTTTAGATTTATCTTCTTATTAAGCTCTAATATATCAATCAGTCTGCTCATCAATGTGTCATAATGTGCAGGAGTCACATCTGGATTTTCTACAGATAATTTTAAGAAGGCCCTCTCGATTTGTTCAATAGAACCAGGCGAGTGTTTAGCCCATAGCTTATAGACGATAGGCTTAGCTCTTAGATAAAATAGGTCCCATGCGTTATAGCTACCAGAAAAACTCGATGTCATGTCCATAGTCTCAGATTGAATTTATATAGCTAATACAACTATTGGTCCAAGCTGTACAGCATGCCGTAACATCGATCATCGGCAGTAAGGTAAAGACATATGGAAGGTATGATATTGGAGTATTATGAGTGTAGTAGCGGCCACGCTTTATATCACTTGTCTAAGTCTATTACTCTCGTTGTGTAGGTTGTAGCTACGAACAATTATTTTTTAATACATGAGTAGCTTTCTTGAATTATAAAATGTATGACCTCTATTTACTTAGTTCTTCTGTATGCTATCTACTAAAAATACTGCGAATGCCGGATTAGTATGACATTGATTCTTAGGTGTAAACTACAAATAGCATGAGGCGTACAAAAGTTGCTTAAGCTACGTCTGTTCAATCATGTAGATTCTATTATTAGCCTATCGTGATCCTATCATATCTCGATAAAAAGTCTTCATCAAAAGATGCACCTATTCCAGGAGCCTCATCGAGAGTCACTTCCCAATCAGATTGGTATTGGATACCACCTATGACGGGATCTTCTTTTTGCATCAATGGAGAATCAAGGTCATAATAGATGATGTGATCCCATGCTTTAGCAAAGTGAGTTAAGGCAGTGATGCCCAGCCTAGATTCAGAAAAACAGCCCACCTGACAGTCTACACCTGCGGCCTCTGCTACAGCCGCTATTTTCATTGCATGTGATATGCCACCCGATTTGCCCAGCTTAATATTGATCAGTTTGATGCAGTCATGAGCAAGCATACGATAGGCATCTTGATGGCTGAATACTGATTCATCCCCCATGATCGGTATTGGACTTTCTTGATTGAGTTTTTTCAGATCTATAAAGTTAGTGCCGCTGACGGGAGCCTCGCAGTGTTCTATGTCTAGCTCTTTCATCTGCTGTAATGCTGTACTGGCATTTAAATAATTCCAGCCTTGATTAGCATCGATTCTGAGAGGCATATCTTTTCCAACTGCCTGCCTGATCGCTTCCATCCGCGCCACATCGCGAGAGGAGGGTCGTTCCCCAAGCTTTATCTTCAGTGCAGGGTAGCCATCTTCTTTGTATTGAATGGCTTTTTCTACCATTTTCTCCTTACTTAGAAGACTCACCGTCATATCAGTGTGTATCTTCTTAGAGTTGTCACCTTGTAAATATCTGTATAGAGGTAGCTCACATAGCTGAGCATTCAGATCATAAAGTGCCATGTCAAAAGCGCATTTTATAGAGGCATTGCCTACAAAAGTTTTATCCATGAGGCTGACGCAACTGCTGATTTCTCTGGCGTCTTGACCTATAAGGACTTGCCCGATTTTGCGAGCTGCAGCGATACTCCCCTTTTGAGTCTCGGCATGTATGCTTCTGTAGGAACAGCATTCTCCAGTACCTGTAAGGCCTTCATTTATGGTGATCCTGATGATGGTATTTTTAGCCACTGATAGAGCACCTTTAGATATCACGAATGGTTCATTGAGCTGTAGCTCTATAGGTATGATTTCTATCTTGTCTATCCTTGTTTTCATATATTTTTATTTTTATTCTATCCAAGGGTTTTAATCCTTGTCGCTAAGAATTAATATTTCATTTGAAACTGATTATCTATCCTATAGACCTGACATACCTTAAAAATTTGCAGTAAAATGACTATGCACAGATTAGGGCTATGATATTAATCTACTTCATGGACGTTCCAAGTGATTAATAATTTTTCAATTAAGGAGAAAGATCGTCTGTGATATCACTTACGCACTGAAGCAAATTATGAATTTTAATTATATCATCTGAGCTTCTTTACTATTTATGACATAGACATTTCATGTCATAGATTTAATTTGTAATATAGCTGATTATTTAACCATCAAAAATTAAGTATAACAATGGGATTATTTTCATTTATTAAAGGGGCGGGTCAAAAACTATTTGGAAAAAAGAAAGAAGAAGCAGCTCCAGAAGAGCTGACAAAGCTAGAATCGCTTAAAGCTGAAGTGCAACGATTAGGCATACCAGTGCAGAATCTCGGAGTAGAGCTTGCAGAGCAGGTGATTGTATCAGGATCTACACAGACTAATGCAGATCGAGAAAAAATCATTCTTGCCCTTGGTAATGTAGAAGGCGTAGCATGTGTATCAGATCATATTGAAGTGACGAATCCGGAACCTGAGTCTACTTTCCATGAAGTCAAAAGCGGTGATACTCTATCCAAAATCTCTAAGGATGTATATGGTGATCCGATGAAGTACAATGCCATTTTCGAAGCGAATAAGCCAATGTTAGAACATCCCGATAAGATCTATCCAGGACAGATATTGAGGATTCCAGTACAGTAGAGTAGTAGAGACAATTCGATTAGTACTAAAAATAAAAAGGAGCTTGAATCAAATCAAGCTCCTTTTATATACTAACTATTAACTATGCTTTTTTTTCATTTCCTAAAAGCCATATACGGCGGCAAGAACCAATGATGATAAAGAGCTGCTCTGTTCTGTCCCATCTATGAAAACATCTTCTGAAGCAACATCAAGTCTGAATTCTGGAATGATAGTCAAGTTGCCCACTGAGTAGTTCGCAGAGATTGTAAAATCAACAACACTGCCACCGACTACATCTGCTGGCACGCCTATTATCCCTCCCGTGACATCATCAAAATATTCTATACGAGCTCCAATCTTAAGATTGTCAGTAGTCGCAAACTGTAAGTATGCTGCTGCTCCATTGAATGAATCAGAAGCCGTGGTCGCATTTACACCTAAGTAAATTGCATCTGTCAAGTCCATCCCTGCAGTCAGATCTATTTGAGTGAAATCATTAGCTCCATCATAGATAAAATTTAACCAAGCACCACCCGCATCAAACTCATATCCCAACTGAGCGCCAAAGACATAATCATTGGTCAAGTTAAATTCTGTCATGTCTGTAGGATTAAATACGCCTAACATCAAGCTAAATCCTCCGTCAAAAGAAGCATCCATCTTTAGACCTGTATGTGAAAATGGTCCGTAGCTAAACATATAACTCGTACTGTAATTGAAGTTTGCCGTAGGTGATATGACTTCATAACCTAAGAAAGTATTGAAATTTCCTAAGGTGAAAGTGACGTTATCAGATACATTATAATAACCGTATAACTGATTTATAATCTGCGAACTACCTCCGATTCCTCCTTTTACACTCTCGTATAATGGTGAACCGAAAACGGCATCCGCTCCACGAGGACCAAATACTAAATCAGCAGTAAATCCTGCTTTTGAGCCTTCATGAGATACAATCAGATTGGCCATTCCTAAAGCAAATCCTGGTAAATTAGCAAATGAAGAGACAGGAGCTGAATCAAAATCACCACCTAAATTAGCTCTAAAATAGGCATCCACCGAGCCAGATAATGAGAATGTGCTTTCAGTTTCTTCTTCAGTCATCTCAGCATCTTGTGCATATAAGCTTGTGAAAGTGGATAACTGCAGTAAGAATATGCCTATGAAATATGGTAATAGCTTTGTCATAATTTAATGTTTTAAGATTAGTATTAGCTATAGATCGAGTATTGCCAAAAATTACCCTATATTGAAGAACGATTTTTAGTCACATGAAAATCCAATGCTCGATTCTAAAAAATTGAGATTTTAAATAGCTCCTCAAGGTCCTATCCCTGAAGGAGCTGTTTTGTTTAAATTAATTTGTCTATCCGTAAGCAGCTAATTCGTGCTCACCTATATCAAGCCCTATTTCTTCCTCTTCTTCTGATACCCTCACACCTAGTGTGACTTTAATGATGTAGAAAAAGATGAAAGCGAATAAGAAAGTAAATACGCCTATCGCTGCAATACCTGTCAGCTGTGCACCGAAGGTACCGACACCTTCATCGCAGTTGCCAAATATTGCCACAGCTAATGTGCCCCAGATACCACATACTAAGTGGACAGAAGTCGCACCCACAGGATCGTCCAGTTTCATCTTGTCAAACATGGTTACTGATAAAGGAATAATAAGTCCTGCTATGAATCCAATGAACAGTGCACTTGTGACTGTCATCACATCTGCACCTGCCGTGATTCCTACTAGTCCACCTAAGATGCCATTAAGTACCATAGATAAATCATAAGATTTAAACATGACATAACTCATAATGAATGCACCTATAGCTCCAGCTGCTGCCGCAATAGATGTTGTCGTGAATACCAGTGATGTCAGTTCTGGATCAGCGCTTAACACTGAGCCTCCATTAAATCCAAACCAACCAAACCATAGAAGAAATACTCCAATAGCCGCCAAAGGCATACTGTGGCCTGGTATGGCTCTGATACCTTTAGACGTATATTTTCCAGTCCTTGGTCCGAGTATGATGATGCATGCCAGAGCCGCCCAGCCACCCACAGAGTGGACAAGTGTCGATCCAGCGAAGTCATAAAAGCCTAACTGATCTAACCATCCGCCGCCCCACTTCCAAGATCCTGTGATCGGATAAGATATAGCAACGAATAGAGTAGCGAATATTAAAAAGGGAACTAGCTTAATCCTTTCTGCTACAGCACCAGATACGATGGTTGCGCATGTGGCGGCAAACATCGCCTGAAAGATAAAGTCTGCCCAGTACGTATAGTCAGCATAAGCCGCTGTCATACCCTCTGGTGTAGGTTCCAGTCCTGGAGATAAGAATGCTCCACCTCCAAAATACCCATTGAAATCTCCAGGGTACATTAGATCAAAACCGAATAGGCAATAAGTCAAGAGACCAATTGCAATGATCATTGAGTTTTTGAAAAGGATATTGACCACATTTTTCCTCTGTACGAATCCAGATTCTAATGCTGCAAATCCTAAGTGCATGATGAATACCAGTGCAGCTGCGACGAGTATCCATAGATTGTTCACTGTAAATTGGCTTAATTCTGCTGCTTCTTGGGCCTTGGCTGCTGCTGCGAGTGCTTCCTCGGCTTTAGCCATTATATTATTTTGCATTGTTTTCTTTTTGTGTTTATCTAATTAATTAAAGTGCGTCGTGTCCTTTTTCTCCAGTTCTGATTCTCATAAATCCTTGGACATCAGTGATGATGACTTTACCATCACCTATTCTACCTGTCCTGGCAGTATCTATGATGACTTTGACTGCTGCATCGACTGTGGTGTCGTCTACTACGAGCTCTAATTTTGTTCTGGGTATATAGCCTGAGTCATAAGGGACTCCTCGATAGGTTATTTCGGAAGGTTTTTCCATGCCGTGCCCTTTCACCTCGAAGAAGGTGAAGAACTTTACGCCAATGTTACCTAAGCCTTCAGAGACATCCTCCAGTTTTGATGATCTGATGATTGCTTCGATTTTTTTCATTTTGTGTTTCGCTTTTCGTTTCTGAATGACAATATTCTACAAGTCTACACGGAACAGGCTCTCTCAGATAATAGAAAAACATACTTATTGTGATTTACAATGGAAATTATATCTTTACAAAGCTTTGATATTCAGTAATTTGTATTTCTAATTTTGTTATGCCTATATCACAAACAGACCAGCTATTTAAACTGATAAAGTCCCTTTCTAAAGCTGAAAAGAGGAATTTCACCATCTATGCAAAAAGAATGCAGAATGCTGAGTCTTTAAAATTTGTCCAGCTTTTTGAGTTTTTAGAAAAGCAAAAATTAGCAAGCGATGATATTATTACAGATGGGGTAAAGGAGCTGCGCAAAGCACAACTACCTAATCTAAAAAGACACCTGTATCGCCAGATTCTCATTAGTCTTCGTATGATTCACATTCAGCGGAAAGCTTCTATTGAGATCAGAGAGTATTTTGATTATGCTGAGATTCTGTATGGTAAAGGACTTTATCTTCAGAGCCTTAAGATCCTGCGAAAGGCTCAGCATCAGGCCAGAAAGAATGGCTATGATATCATATTGCTAGAGATTAATGAATTCAAGAAGATCATAGAGTCTAGACACATCACGCGTACGGGTGCTCTGAAGAATAAAGAATTAGCGAAGGAGGCACATATCAAGATAGATGAAGTGTCTTTGATGATAAAGCTATCAAACCTAAGACTACTCATACATGGCGAATATATCAGGAATGGACATATCCGAAATAAACATGATTTTGATCGAATCAAGAAGTATTTCCACTCATTCATGCCAGAATTTAAGCTGAAGGACTTGGGGTTCACAGCTAAGATCTACCTCTATCAGTCTTATGTATGGTACTATTATATTTTACTCGACTTTAAGAAATGTTTTAAGTATGCTTTAAAGTGGATAGATACTTGTAAAGAGTTTCCATCGGGCATTCAGAGAGATCCTGACTTGTTTTTGAGAGGTTACCACTATCTTCTTACATCTGCATATAATAACGGAGACTACCATAATTATGAGTATTATTTACCAGAATTAGAAGCTTTCAGAGATGATAATTATAATCAGTTCAATATGAATTCTAAGATTATATCATTTATGTACGTGCACCATGGCCAGATCAATAAGTATTTTCTTTCAGGTCAGTTCAGCGAAGGCTTGACTTTCCTGCCTAAGACCTTGAAGAGGATACAGCGGTACAGGAATAATCTGGACGAACACCGCATTCTGGTATTCTATTTTAAGATTGCTTGGATGTACTTCGGGAATCAGCAGCCAGACATCACCATCAATTACTTGAATAGAATAACTAACAGGCATATCGCTAATCTCAGAGCAGATATTCAGGGCTATAGTAGATTGCTGTTTTTAATGGCACATTATGACCTTGAGAATTATGACGTTTTGGACTACGTCTTTAAAGGGGTCAAGCGGTTTTTCGATAGTTATGCACAGAAGAACAAAGTACAAGAAGTGATCCTCGATTTTTTCAAAACGATAATGCATTTACCACAGGCTGAGCATCAAGTTTATTTTGAAAAATTAGCGAAAGACTTAAGAAAGCTAGAAAAGAACATTTATGAAAAGAGACCATTTTTATACCTCAATGTTCCCGCTTGGGTCAAGAGTAAACTGCAAAGGAGGCCCATGTCTGAGATTATACAGGAGTCAGTGGCCATTTGAAAATATAGCTAACATTAATAGAATAAAACAAGAGAAATGAACCAAAGGTATATCGACTATGCTATCTATAATATTTGGGCAAATAATAGACTCATTAATGATTTATTATTGCAAGACAATGATTTATTAAGTAGTGAGTTAGTGGGGAGTTATCCTACTATTCGAGATACAATATTGCATATTTGGTTTGGAGAAACAGGTTGGCTTTCTCGGTTAAAGGGATCAGGATGGGATACATCAATTGTGACAAATTTTTCTAATAACAATAAAGAGCTATTTAGGGAATGGCAAGATACGTCTGAAGAATTCAAGAATTTTGTAAAGAAAGTTGACTTAGAAAAAGAAATTCATTTTGAGCATAAACAAGAGAAATTTTCCATTCCTTCGCGAGAGATAATACAGACAGTATTTAATCATGGAAGTTATCATCGAGGACAAGTAGTCATGATGATGAGACAATTAGGAATTAAAGATATAACACAGACAGATTATATTGAATGGGTCCGTGAAAAAGAGAGACGTATATATAATGAGAGATGAATTCTGCACGTGTCATTTACTTTTGGGCAGATCTAGCTGTACACAGCAAATTGATAAATGCACCCTGTTAATTGATTAAGGTTACATTGGAAAAGCAAACTCATACATACTTCTTATCCGATATTCACTTAGGTCTTGATTATCATGGTGAGACCTCAGCTGAAAGAGAAATGATTCTGGTGGATTGGCTAAGGTCGATAGAAGATCACACTACGACAATTTACTTTTTGGGGGATATCTTTGATTATTGGTTTGAGTATGGAGAAACGCAGCAGCCAGATTACCCAGCTTTTTTTCACCAATTGAGGCACATGTTGCGTTTGGGAATTAAGGTATATTTCTTCACTGGCAATCATGATCTATGGATGAATGATTTCTTTCCCGTTTCATTTGGCATACCTGTGTATAAGTCACCTCAGATAGTTACCATAGCTGACCAAGTATTTTACTTAGCTCACGGAGACGGTCTCGGCAAAGGTGATATGAAATATAAGATCATGAAGAAGCTGATGACTAATCGTTTATGCCAGAAGCTTTATGGATTGATCCCAGCTGAAAAAGGATTAGCATTGATGAAGTCAGTCAGTCAGAGAAGTCGTCATAGGATGGATCAGAATTCGTTCAGCTCCTTTGAAGAAGAGCGATTAGTTAATTATTGTGAATCTCATCCAGAGAGAGCTAAGGTCAACTACTTTTTATTCGGGCATAGGCACTTACCTATTAGATATTCCCTTATAGAATCATCAGCTGAATACATCAACTTAGGAGACTGGATACACTATAAGTCGTACGCTTACTTCGACGGGACTGAATTACATTACCGATTTTTGGATGGCTACCCTGATAAATTACTTTGTAATAACAGAAAGTGAGCGTTATATGAATAGCCTTAAACAGTAAGAATTTCTTTCTCTTTCGCCTGTAGAATGGCTTCAATCTTTGCACTGAAATCTTTGACAAGCGTTTCTACTTTTACTTCTTTTTTCTTGCCAGCATCTTCTGGATAACCATCTTTGACTTCAGTCTTAATGACATCCATTAATTTTTGGCGAGCATTTCTCAGGCCGATTTTTGACTCTTCCACAGCAGCCTTACACTGCTTTACCAGTTCTCTTCTACGTTCTTCAGTCAGTGGCGGTATACTTATTCTGACAAATTCACCATCATTCATAGGCGTCAGACCCATATTAGCGGCGAATATTGCTTGTTCTATATTAGCCAAAAGAGGTTTTTCCCATGGCTGTATAGAGATTGTCTTTGAGTCTGGTGTGGATACATTAGCCACTTGAGTCAGTGGGGTAGGATTACCGTAATAATCTACCATGATGCCACTCAGCATTCCGGTATTTGCTTTACCCGCTCTGATTTTTTTTAATTCGTCTTGTAGGTGATCTACTGATTTTGCCATTAGATCTTTACCTGAAGCTTCTAAGTTTTCTATAGAAATGTCCATGGTTATATGCTGATGATTTGTATTGTAATAATAATATAAAATTCTTTAATCATAAGGGCTTTACAATTACTTGCAAAGCCCTTATGTAAAATATATGATAAAGAGGGTCTGTCTAGTCCTGACCCATGAACTTCAATAAAAAGTATAAGAACATAACCAATGCTCCGAGTGCTGATGCGACATATGTCATCGCAGCCCACCACAGTGCATCCTTAGCACCATCATATTCTGCTCCATGCGTATTGCCTGTATCGTCGAGCCAGTTAAGCGCTCGTCTACTGGCATCAAATTCTACGGGAAGAGTTACTAAGCTGAATAAAGCAGTCGCTCCAAAGGTAAACACTAAGGCCAACATCAAAATATTACCTAACATACCTCCTCCTGCAAACATCCCGAACATCATTCCGTAGAATAAGAACTGCTGAGCTTTAGTCGAGAACTGGACCACTGGCACTAATGCTGACCTGGTCTTAAGCATCGCATAAGCTTCTGCATGCTGTACTGCGTGACCACACTCGTGTGCTGATACTGCCGCAGCTGCGACGTGTCTTCCCTGAAATACTTCAGGCGATAGTGCGATGGTCTTTGATCGAGGATTATAATGATCTGTCAGTGATCCTTGGCCCTGTACGATTTTGACATCATGGATGCCGTAATATTCCAGCATATCTCTTGCGATCTCGGCACCAGATTTTCCACTGGATACCCGCATCTGACTGTAATGTCTGAATTTAGATTTTAATCTACTACTGATCAGCCATCCGACTAAGGTGATGACTCCTACGATGATCATATATCCCATCATATCTTTAAATGTTTTTTTTATGTGTTAATCAATGTTATCAAATCCTGTATACTTCCTTAAGACGTCAGGAATGGTGATTCCGTTACTAGTTTGGTTATTTTCTAATACAGCTGCCATGATTCTGGCAAGGCCAAAAGCACTACCATTTAGAGAATGCGCCAATCTCGTCTTGCCGTCTTTATCCTTAAACCGACACTTTAGCCGATTTGTTTGATATGTTTCAAAATTAGATACCGAGCTGACTTCCAGCCATCTTTTCTGAGCTAAGGAATACACCTCAAAGTCAAAAGTTAAGGCTGATGTGAAGCCGATGTCTCCACCACATAAACGTAATATTCTATATGGTAGTTCCAATTTATTTAATAGATGGCCGATTAGAGTCACCATTTCATTCAAACTGTCATATGACTTATCGGGATGAACGATCTGCACGATTTCTACTTTATCAAACTGATGCACTCGATTAAGTCCTTTCACATCTGCACCATATGATCCAGCCTCCCTCCTGAAGCAAGGCGTATGTCCAGCCATTTTGATCGGGAATTCGTCTTCTTTCACCATGACATCCCGATATAGATTAGTGATAGGCACTTCTGCTGTAGGGATCAGATAGAGATTATCTTCTGCAGCATGATACATCTGACCTTCCTTATCAGGTAGCTGTCCAGTAGCCTTTGCGGAATCTTCATTGACTAATAGCGGCGGTATGACCTCCAGATACCCAGCATCAGTTACCTCATCTAATAGAAAGCTGATAAAAGCTCGCTGTAGCCGAGCACCTTTACCCTTGAATACTGGAAACCCCGATCCCGTAATTTTAGCACCCGCAGCCATGTCTATGATATCATACTTTGTGGCGATATCCCAGTGTGGTATGGCGGTGTCATCGAGCGACTTTAGCTCTGTCTTACATGCTTCATATACTTCATTGTCACTTTCTTCCTTGCCTGGAGGGACAGATGCATGAGTGATATTAGGTATTTGTAGAAGCAGTCCTTCTAAGGACTCTTTAGTTTCTTTTAGGATATCTTGAAGACGCTGAGAATTCTCTTTGATGGTGGGGATCTCCTGCTTCAGCTTATCTGCCTCTTCCCTATCGCCTTTTTTATATAATTCGCCAATTTGCTTTGATGAGTTATTGAGCTGAGATAGTATCTCATCTAGCTCAGTTTGGGTGCTTTTACGCTTATCATCGGTGGCTATGACCTGATCTATAATGCTGAGGTTTTCCTCTTTCCAATTCCTGATTTTAAGAGATCTAATCACATCATCCTTATGATCTCTTATGTGTTGCGTTTTTAGCATTAACTTTTTTTTTGCAAAAATATACTTTTAATATTCAAATTAATATCCTAATTTCGCACTATCAAGGCACATCTAAGCTATGTTCAATAGCTGGTTCCCATTTGGTTTTACAGAAATCCTTATTTATAATTAACTTATCTTATTAATACTTCTTTTTCCAAATCTTATTCATGTACGATATACTACAACTTAATGATATGCTTGTTCCTGAACTTAGGGATATAGCAGATCAACTGGAACTCAAGTCCTATAAAAAGCTCAGCAAACAAGAACTCATTTACAAAATATTAGACGAACAAGCCATAGCTAAAGGCTCATCTTCCAAATCTGGGGATTCTAAAAGCTCCTCTAATGGTGCTAAATCTTCTGAAAATGGTAAGCCAAAACCAGCTCCCAGGAAACCAAGAGCTAAAAAACCTAAGAAAGAGGCAGATGCTCCTGAGAAAAAAGCAACTGCTCAAAAGAGTGAAGTTAAAGAGAAGAAGCCAAAGAATGATGATGTACAGCAAGCTACATCGACAGATAATAATAAACCTGTAGAAGCAAAGCAAGACAAAAAAGGAGATGATACTCGAAGGGAAGACAATCGAAAAGATGATAGTCGGGGAGATAATAAAAAAAGGGATGATAATCGCGGAGACAATAAAAGAAATGATAATCGCGGGGATAATAAAAGAAATGATAATCGAAGAGACGATAAAAGAGAGAAAAAAGTCAACTTCAATGTTGATTTAGACGGGATCATAGAGGGAGAAGGCGTATTAGAGATGATGCCAGATGGCTTCGGATTCTTAAGATCTTCAGATTATAATTACCTGACTTCTCCTGATGATATATATGTATCTCCATCACAGATTAAGCTATTTGGTCTAAAGACTGGTGATACTGTGAAAGGGGCGATCAGACCACCGAAAGATGGCGAGAAGTACTTTGCATTACTCAGAGTGTCCATGATTAATGGATTAGATCCTGTAACGATAAGAAGTAGGGTACCATTCAGATATTTGGAGCCTGTCTTCCCTAATGAGAAATTCACACTGAATACTAGTCCGACTGGAAAAGACTTGGGTATCAGAATGATTGACTTATTTGCACCGATTGGCAAAGGTCAAAGGGGACTGATCGTAGCGCAGCCAAAGACTGGTAAAACATTCTTACTAAAGGATGTGGCTAATGCGATAGCTGCCAATCACCCAGAAACTTACCTACTCGTGCTACTGATCGATGAGCGTCCTGAAGAAGTGACAGATATGAAGCGCTCTGTAAAGGCTGAGGTGATTGCCTCGACTTTTGATGAACCAGCTGATAATCATGTCCGTGTGGCGAATATTGTCATCGAGAAAGCAAAGAGACTTGTAGAATGTGGGCATGATGTCTGCATACTATTAGATTCTATCACAAGACTGGCAAGAGCTTATAATACTGTAGCGCCTTCCAGTGGTAAAGTATTATCAGGTGGTGTAGAAGCTAATGCCCTTCAGAAACCTAAAAAGTTCTTCGGAGCTGCTCGTAATATAGAGGATGGAGGATCACTCACCATTCTTGCCACTGCTCTGACCGAGACAGGATCTAAGATGGATGATGTCATCTTCGAAGAGTTCAAAGGTACTGGTAACATGGAGTTGCAGCTTGATAGATCTCTATCTAATAAGCGAGTATATCCTGCTATTGATCTGACGAAGTCAAGTACAAGAAGAGAAGAATTACTACTCTCCGATGCGATTTTATCAAGAATGTATGTACTGAGAAAGCACTTAGCTGATATGAAACCATATGAAGCTATGGATTTCTTGAAGAAACAAATGGCAGGAACTTCTAATAATGAAGAGTTCTTAGTCACAATGAATAGCTAATAGAATTGGAATTAAGGAAGCTAAAGAGTACTTTTGCGGCTCTTTAGTAAGATCTTAAAATAATATAGACTCATGGAAAATGTCTATCTCCTAGATACTTAATAACCCGAGCGGGTGAATGATTATCATGATAGTCGGAATTTATGAGAGATAAATTTGTAAACTATGAAACGTACATTTCAACCTTCAAGAAGAAAAAGGTCTAACAAGCACGGCTTCAGATCAAGAATGGCTACTAAAAATGGTAGAAAAGTACTTGCAAGAAGAAGAGCTAAAGGCAGAGCTAAACTTTCTGTTTCTGACGAAAGAGGCGCTAAGTAAGCACCTATTAGCATATTCAATCTCGGTGCCATAGCAAAACTATGGCTGATAACTCCCTACATAAGAAGGAAAGACTAAAGAGCAGAAAGCATATTGATATGCTATTCTCTGATGGCGAATCAGCTTATAAGTATCCTATCAAGTGCGTTTACCTGCGTGAGCAAGACATAGATGTCCCTGTCAAAGCGGCATTTACAGTTCCAAAACGAGTATTCAAGCGTGCCGTAGACAGAAATCTCCTCAAGCGAAGACTTAGAGAATCATATCGCACCAATAAGCATCTCATTCCATTAAAAAAGTCAGATCAGGAAAAAGGCATCATATTAATGCTGATCTATGTCTCTAAAGATATAGAGAACTCAACTGTGATAGAAAAATCGATGATACAGCTATTACAGCAGCTAAAGCCTTAACTGTAAGCAACATTCCTATAGATATTAACTGTACGGTTCGGAGCAGCGCCCAAAGAATTAATTCAAGACATATTCATAGCCTATAAGGCTATCACAATCGCAGTCCTGAAATAGATGGATGGATAGAGAAAGGTAATCATCTCCTTGGGTATCTGATTTATGCACGTCATATACGTTTCATATTATTTTTATGTCTATTATGCTTCGCGTGTAAAATTTCAGATTACTAACCAAACTAATTTCTTTGGTTATCTTAGTATAAACTCTTGCTATGCTTACAAAATACAGTCTTTTTCTATTCGTAATTTTGATTAGCTTTTCCTGCCAGACAGAATCAAATGTGAAGGATATGAAGATAAGTCCATTAGAATACCCGACAATTAAGAAAACTGATCATATTGATACCTATCATGGTGTAGATGTACCTGATCCATATGTGTGGCTTGAAGATGATAAGTCAGACGAGACAGCTGCATGGGTCAAATCTCAGAATGATGTCACCTTTGGCTTATTAGACAAAGTAGATTTTCGAAAAAACCTTGAGAATCGAATCGAAGAATTACTTGATTATGAGCGAATCTCTGCTCCTTTCGTAGAGGGCGATTATGAATATTATTATCTCAATGAAGGACTGCAAGATCATAGCGTGGTCTATCGCAACAAGATAGGTGAGGAGGATAAACCGTCAGAAGTCTTCATTGATCCTAATGGCTTTTCAGAAGATGGGACCACCGCTTTGCGTGGCATCTTTTTTACACAGGATGGCTCTCTGGCAGCGCATATGATTACGGAAGGTGGATCAGATTGGCGTAAGATCATAGTGCGGGACGCTGTGACTAAAGAAGTCATGGAAGACACGCTTATAGATGTAAAATTCAGCGGCCTTAGCTGGTTAGGTAAGGAAGGATTTTACTACAGCAGCTATGATAATGATGAAGCGACAAGTGAACTATCTGCTAAGACGCAACATCATAAACTATACTACCACAAGCTTGGGACTAATCAAAGTACAGACCAGCTGGTATATGGTGGAGCAGCACAGCCTAATCGCTATATAAGCGGATATGTGACAGAGGACCAAAAATATCTTGTCGTATCTGCTGCTCAGAATACCAGTGGTAATCGAGTCTATGTCAGACGGATATCAGGTGACAGCCAGTGGATCCTTCTACAAGAGGACTATCTGAAGACCTTGGATTATCTTGACAATGAAGGCGAGGACTTTTACTTTTCGACCAATATTGATGCGCCGAATTATCGAGTGGTTAAGATTAACTTATCTAAACCGAAGCAATGGACTGATATCATTCCAGAATCTAAAAATGTACTAAGAGCCAATACGGGCGGCGGTAAAATATTTGCTAACTATCTCGTAGACGCTAAGACACAGATTAAGCAGTTTAAGATGGATGGCACACTGGAGCGCGAAGTCCAGTTGCCTGGCATCGGCTCAGCAGGAGGATTCGGTGCTAAGAAGACTGATACCGATCTCTATTACTCATTTACCAGCTTCACTTATCCGACCACTATATTTAAATATGATATAGCATCTGGTCAGTCGGTCATGTATAGAGAGTCAAAAGTACAATTCAATCCTGAAGACTATGAGACCAAGCAGGTCTTCTATGCGAGTAAGGATGGTACGAAAATCCCAATGTTTATTACACATAAAAAAGGATTGGTCATGGATGGGAATAATCCGACATACCTCTATGCCTATGGTGGCTTCAATATCAGCCTGACACCCAGTTTCAGTTCGTCACGTATCGTCTGGTTAGAAAATGGAGGTATCTACGCCCAGCCAAATCTTCGTGGAGGAGGCGAGTATGGAGAAGAATGGCACCTGGCAGGGACAAAAATGAGTAAGCAGAATGTGTTCGATGATTTTATAGCCGCTGCAGAATACCTGAAAGATAATGGATATACATCGACTAAATATCTGGCCATTGCCGGAGGATCAAATGGTGGGCTGCTGGTAGGAGCGACGATGACTCAGCGTCCTGATCTGGCTCAAGTGGCTTTGCCAGCAGTGGGCGTATTAGACATGCTGAAATACCACACATTCACATCTGGAGCAGGGTGGGCCGCTGACTACGGTACTGCAGAGGACAGCCCAGAAATGTTCGAATACCTCAAGACTTATTCTCCTTATCACGCACTGGTCCCTGGGACTGCCTATCCAGCGACCATGATTACCACAGCGGATCACGACGATCGAGTAGTACCAGCCCATTCATTCAAGTTTGCCAGTAGGCTTCAAGAATATCATGAAGGAGATAATCCTGTGGTCATCCGCGTTCAGACGAATGCCGGTCATGGCAGTGTGAGTACTAAGCAGGTCATTGAGCTGACTAGTGATGTCTATGCATTCACTTGGTCTAATATGGGAGTGGAGCCTATATTTAAGAAGTGATGGGGATTATTGCTATGAGGTTAATTCTATATCAAGAGTCAATAATTGAGTTCTAAATTGATGCGTGTGATATAGAAATTTCGTAGGCTGCTTTTATATAAAAGTGCAGCTTAGATAATCTATCCGTGGGTCGTCAGGCTAAAGCAGAAGTAGATGCAGTATTTTAATGATTGTACAAATGCTCAATTTGCTAAGGATTAAATCAAATGAAAGCTATAGAATTTATAAATAGAAGAGGAGATATTTATTTTTTAAAAACGGTAATCGAACTAATTTCATAACGAAAAAACAATCTGAATATTGCTTATTTTAGCTACCTCAAACATATGAAGTATTTGAAAAATATGACCTGAGCGTTATGTATATCCGAAAAGTAATCAAGAGGGAATTTACTGAAAAAGAGATTAATATCGTAAAAAAAGAATTGGACAAGAACAAAATGATTATTGATTACGAAGTTGCGGTTGGAAGAACTATGGCAAAAATGTACGTAATGGAAAAAGCCAAACACGTAGGATTATTTGATCGATTAGAGGCTTCATATTATCAGAAAAAAAAATGCTTAAATTCTGAAAAATAATATGTAAGATTTAAAGAGTGTATTAGAATTATGGCAGTCGGACAAAAAGACGGTAGATATTTTGAAGTACAAAGGTATTGCTATCGAGGTTTCGTAGATGACTGGATATATAGATGGAGGAGATAACCTTAATGCTTTAGCGGCAAAAAAAAATTTTAAAGCATATATGAAAGGAGACGTATTTCAAACTATGATATCATGGAAGAATAGATAGTATAACTATTTGATAATTAATATAATTAGAATTGAATGAGAATGAATTTTTTACTTATTATGCAATAATTAAAGTTTTAACAAATGAGTTCAGCAAGAAAATTAAGCAATATTCAATTAGAACTATTAAAAGTATTTAGCATTGATTTAAGTGAAGAGCAACTTAGAGAAATAAAGGAATTATTATCAAAATACTTTGCTGATAAAATCACAGTTGAGATGGATAAATTATTTGAGGAAAATGATTGGGGAGAGGGTCAAATTGAAAAATGGTCAAAAGAACACATGAGGACTGAATATAAAGACTAATGAAAATTGTATTGGATACAAATGTACTGTTAGTTTCATTATTGAAATCTTCGAAATATCGACCAATTTTTGACTCATTGCTTACAAGGAAATTTGAATTGATTATAACTCATGATATTTTTCAGGAATATATCGAAATTATTGATCAAAGAACTAATTCAAGAATTGCTAAGAATGTAGGAGAATTGTTATTGAGCTTAGAAAACGTTGAACAAATTGAGGTTTATTATAAATGGCTTTTGATCGATAAAGACCCGGATGACAACAAATTTATTGATTGTGCTATTTCAGGAAACGTAGATTATATTGTATCAAATGACAAACATTTTAACGTATTGAGCAATATTAAATTTCCGTCAATTGAAGTAGTAACTGCAGACCAATTTCTCTTAGAGTTAGAAGAATCTGATTAAAGAAAAGTGTGCTCCGTTATGATGAATGTAAGACCTCAATAAGTAAGTATTGCTGAGTTCTTAAACGAGGTTAAAATTCTACAACCGACACAAATGCCCATTCTTCTTCAGCCATTCTTCTTTCTCCATATAGTCCGGCATCACATCACTGA
>ENA-ORXT01000502-ORXT01000502.1-marine-metagenome-genome-assembly--contig:-NODE-502-length-61802-cov-10.042025_pt1 | contig 61802 bp, 44 predicted proteins | sample MGYA00237868_ERZ511482 | MGnify/ENA metagenome assembly ERZ511482 | reverse complement strand
AGAAGCAAAAAAGAAAAAGTTATATATGGTGATAATAATAATGTATTAATATTTAGCTCAGTGTAAAGCTAAAGGCCGTCCAGCAGTTTCGTCCTTCGTTCGCTGAATAATCAGCGCTCACTACGGACTGCTCCCTTTGGGTCGCATGCTTACCACCCCTCACCTAAGAAAATGGTGAATTACGAATTATGAATTATTGATTTACTACTGAGTCCACTCCGAAAACGTACAAAACCAAAAATGTCTCTTTTATCGATATTTTTCATTTTCTTCGTTCAGGTAGCATAATTCTACATTTAATACGTCAAAATTCTTCAATGTCACAATTTAATGAAATTATATTTTGCCAGTTCGCTTATTTGTGGTATCTTATACCTTGAAATACCGTATTCCTAAACTATAAATATCTACAATCTTATGATGAATGAACCAGTACACACGATTATGACAAAGAATCTGATCACAGTTCGCCCCTCAGATACTTTGTCTGAAGTAAGAAAAACTTTTATGACCAATTCTCTGCATCATTTGCCAGTAGTAGAAAACAATCAACTTGTAGGTATCATGACCACCTATGACTTATGGAAAAATGAGATCGCTCCGGAAAATTATACGACGGCAACAGTAAGCCAAATTATGAATACCAATATAGCCAAGATCAGCCCAGAGGATAAAATTGGTACCGCGGCTGAAATTTTCTTAAGTAATAAATTTCACGCCCTTCCTGTAGTGAATGAGGAAAATACGTTATTGGGTATAGTAACTACTTTTGATGTTTTACTATATGAATTCAAAAGAGAATATCCTAAGCCGATTTTATTTGGACATCTTTATGATAAAGATCAGAAAGCACATAAAGCTACACCTTAAAGATATTGCCCCTTATAACAAGAAGTCCAATGAGGCACCATTACATCTGGTGTCTCATTCTTTTTAACTATACCGTAGGTATCAGCAGTGCATCTACTACTGCATCACCAACCACGCTACAGGCTTTGGCAGTAGATTTATCTAAACACAAATCTTCTGTAAGACAGTAACGCTCCATGCATGTTGCGACTGCTGCCTCAACGTCACTAGCGGCATGGCTCATTCCTAAATACCTTAGCATCATAGCAGCACTCAATATAGTCGCGAGAGGATTAGCTATGTCTTTTCCAGCTGCACTAGGATAGCTCCCGTGCACAGGTTCAAATAATCCATGTTCTTCTCCAATAGAGGCAGAAGGTAACAGCCCCAAGGAGCCACAAATCACACTTGCTTCATCAGAAATAATGTCTCCAAATATGTTGGACGTTACAATCACATCAAACTCCACAGGATTTAAAATCATTTGCATTGCTGCATTATCCACTAATACATAGTTAGTTTCTACATCCTTGAATTCCGTCTTGACTTCATTGAATACTTCTCTCCATAGTCTAGAGGACTCCAATACATTCGCTTTATCCACCAGCGTCACTTTATTTCTGCGTAGTCGCGCCGCTTGAAAAGCGAGTCTAAGGATTCTATCAATTTCATTCTTATGATAGCCACAGATATCATAAGCGTAATTACCATCCTCCTTGCGTCCTTGCTCCCCAAAATATATACCGCCGGTAAGCTCTCTGTAAATAACTAAATCTGCTCCTTTGATATACGACTCTTTTAGTGGCGACAATCCCAAGAGTGCATTGTATGCTTTGACGGGTCTCACATTGCAATATAGACCCAGCGCTTTACGAATCGCCAAGAGACCCTGTTCTGGCCGTACCGCTAAACTAGGATCGTCATACCGAGGATCACCAATAGCACCAAGCAAAACAGCGTCTGCTTCTTTACAAATTTTTAGCGTTTCTTCTGGTAGCGCATGGCCTGTCTTATCTATCGCCAATGCTCCCAAATCAGCATACTGTAAATTGAAGGTTACTTGATGACTTTCCTCTACTGACTTCAAAACTTTTACTGCCTCTGCTATCACCTCTGGACCTATACCATCTCCTGGCAATACTGCTATATTATATGTTGATTTCTTCATTATAAAAATGCTGGTATTTTTTGTTCGTAATTTTTAATATCCTCTTTGATACTCATCAGATAATCAATATCATCGTGCCCTTTGAGTAGGCATTCCTTTTTATATTTACTTATTTCGAATGGAAAAGTATGTGACGTTCCTTCTATATGGAGCGTCTGATTTTTCAAATCTACTATAAAAGAAGTCTTTTCATTCTCGCTCACTTTTTCAAAAACAATAGCGAGTTGATCACTACTTATCTGCACGGGCAGCAAGCCTACATTCAATGCATTCGCTTTAAATATATCTGCGAAGAAACTTGAGACCACGACTTTGAATCCATAGTCTGCAATAGCCCAAGTGGCATGCTCTCGGCTAGACCCACAACCAAAGTTATGCCCCGCTATAAGTATCTCTCCCTTATATATCGGATTGTTAAGTACAAACTGATCTTCTATAGATCCATCTTTTTTGTAGCGCCAATCTCGAAATAGATTCTCTCCAAATCCTGCTCGCGTAGTCGCTTTGAGAAATCTTGCAGGAATAATTTGATCCGTATCCACGTCCTCTATGGGCAGTGGAACGGCTCTTGAATGTAGTTCAATAAACTTCTCCATTTTAGATATATTTTCTCACGTCCACAATTTCCCCTTGTATCGCTGCAGCTGCTGCCATCAGCGGGCTTGCCAAAATAGTTCTAGCGCCTTGCCCTTGTCTGCCTTCAAAATTTCTATTGGATGTACTTACACAATATTCACTAGCGGGCACCTTGTCCTCATTCATTCCGAGACAAGCAGAACAGCCTGGTTCACGCAGTTCAAATCCAGCAGCTTCAAATATCTTATCTAAGCCTTCCGATTTTGCAGCAAGCTCTACTTTTTTACTCCCAGGTACGATCATTGCATTTACGTGCGCAGCTTTTTGCTTACCATTAACAAACGATGCAACCTTACGCAAGTCTTCGATGCGACCATTGGTACAAGACCCAATAAACACATGCTGAATTTTTTTACCTTCTAATTTTTCTCCTTTTTGAAAGTCCATGTATTGTAAGGACTTTGAAAAGTTAGCATCTGCAATATCTGTAGGCACACTATTGGCAATGGAAATCCCCATCCCAGGATTGGTACCATACGTTACCATGGGCATTATATCTACTGCTAGAAAATTTTCTGTACGATCAAAAACGGCTTTTTCATCCGTCTTTAAAGTAGTCCAGTATTTCATAGCATCGTCCCAGCTTTCTCCACTTGGTGCATATTGCTTCCCCTTGAGGTAAGCGTAGGTTTTATCATCTGGTGCTATCATGCCCCCTCTCGCTCCCATCTCTATACTCATATTGCATACGGTCATTCTCGCCTCCATCGACATTGCTGCTATTGTACTACCTGTATATTCTATAAAATAACCAGTACCTCCAGCGGCAGTTAACTTTGAAATAATATGGAGTATAACATCCTTGCTTGATACGCCAGCAGCGAGTACACCATCTATATTTATTCGCATAGTTTTGGGCCTATTCATGAGTAAACACTGTGATGCAAATACCTGCTCCACTTGCGATGTGCCTATGCCGAAGGCTAGACACCCAAATGCACCATGTGTACTGGTGTGGCTATCTCCACAGACAATACTCATACCAGGCTTGGTGATCCCGTTCTCAGGGCCAATAATATGTACTATTCCATGCTGATCATGTCCTAAGTCAAATATCTCTACCTCATGCTTTTCGCAGTTACCTCGCAGCGTCTCTACCTGATGTTTTGAAAGTGGGTCTACTATGGGTAGATGTTGATCCTTAGTAGGTACATTATGATCAGGCGTAGCTATTGTTTTCCCTGCGTTCGCCAAAGGTATACCTCGCTGCTCTATACCCGTAAAAGCTTGTGGACTCGTAACCTCGTGTATAAAGTGTTTATCTATATAGATGACATCCATGCCATCTACTGACTTCACCACATGGGCTTCCCATAATTTATCAAAAAGTGTTCTTTGCACTGAAAATTTTTTAAGCTGTTTTTCCTAAATGATTTTTAAGTAAAGGAAGTAAATCATCAGCGTCAACCTCCTTTTTCGTATCTGCTAGTTTAATGAAGGCTGGATAGAGAATGTCCAATTCATCTTTTGCAAGATCTACCCCTACATCTTTGCAGCGGTAGGCAAGTGCTGCACGACCAGATCTTGCAGTCAATACGATTTTAGACTGATCTACACCCACGTCCCTTGGATCCATTATCTCATAGTTTTCCCGCCGTTTGATTACTCCATCTTGATGTATGCCTGAGGAATGTGCAAAGGCATTCTCTCCAACGATCGCTTTATTCGCTTGCACGGGCATACTCATGGCTTCTGAAACCAATCTAGAAATTGGATTTAGGACTCTAGTATCTATTTCTGTGTAATATTGATCTTTATATCGTTGCTTCAACACCATTACAACTTCTTCGAGTGCAGCGTTACCAGCTCGCTCCCCTAGCCCATTGATGGTGCATTCGATTTGAGTAGCCCCATTCTCTACTCCAGCAATGCTGTTAGCCGTAGCTAGACCTAGATCATTATGACAATGTGTAGATAGTATGCACTTATCGATCCCAATCACATTTGATTTCAAAAAGGCTATTTTCTCGCCGTACTCATACGGCATACAATAGCCTGTAGTGTCTGGAATATTGAGTACAGTAGCTCCCGCATTCACTACCGCTTGGATGACTTTTGCTAAATAAACATTATCCGTCCTACCCGCATCTTCTGCATAAAACTCTACATCTTCTGTAAAACTTTTTGCATATCTCACTGCTGCTACTGCCCTTTCGATAATCTTCTCGGGTGTACTCTTAAGTTTATATTGGATATGTTCGTCAGAGGTACCAATACCTGTATGAATGCGCGCTCTGTTGGCATACTTTAGAGATTCCGCTGCTATTTGAATATCTTTTTCGATTGCTCTAGATAAAGCACAGATTATTGGATTCTTTATTTCCTTAGCTATCAGCTGTACTGCTTTAAAATCACCAGGACTAGAAATAGGAAATCCTGCTTCGATAACATCTACGCCCAATTGTTCTAGTCTCTTCGCAACTTTTATTTTCTGATTATGATTGAGCTTACAGCCTGGCACCTGCTCTCCATCCCTTAAGGTGGTATCAAATATGTAAATCTTTTTTTGGCTCATAATGAAATTTATTTTGCAATTGGCAAATGGAAAATTACTTTTGCGCTTGTCAAATTTATTCCGAATAAGCTTAAACTCAAAATTCAATTTTAAATCTATTACAACTTTCAAAAAGGGATATCTTTTTCTAATAGTCTGATATTCATGTAATTGACATTAAAATAAATACAATGCCTAAGCAGTCAAACGATAATTTATTTTTACTAATCAAATCTTTAAACCCTAGCGAAAAGCGACAGTTTAGACTATCCGTTGACAAGTCAAGTGACAAGGAGGAGACACTATATGTACAACTATTTAATGTCTTGGATAAGCAAAAGAAATTCAATGAAGGAAAAATTCTTCTCAAAATTCCCAAACTAAAAAGCAGCCAACTTTCAAACTTAAAGGCAAATTTATACAAGCAGATACTAAGTAGTTTACGGCAAAATGTAAAAAATAATTCCGCAGAAATTCTGCTTAGAGAACACTTAGATTTCACTCAAGCTTTATATAGTAAAGGCCTTTACAAAGCTAGTTTGAACATGCTCGAAAAAGCCAAGAAAATTGCCAATAGCAAAAAACTCAATACCCATAAATATTTAATTCTTGAATTTGAAAGAAAGATAGAGTCACAGCATATCACTGGAAGTATGAGTCCTAAGGCCACCCAACTAATCCAGGAAAGCAATGAGGTTTTAGAAAAAATATTGATGGAGAATAGACTTTCAAATTTATCATTATACCTATATGGGAGATACCTAAAGCATGGCTTTATTAAAAGTAAAAACGAACTTGCAGAAATATCCGCCGAATTCAAACAACGACTTCCTGAGCTAGATGTGGCTAGCAGTTCTTTCAAAGAAAAGCAATCCCTTTTTAAATCCTACATCTGGCTATATAATATGTCCCAAGATTTTGCCAACGCTTACAGATATGCTATGAAGTGGGTTGACCTCTATACAGAATATCCAGAGATGATCAAACACCAGATGCCAAATTATCTAAAAGCAAAGCACAATGTAATGGCATCCCTTTTCATGAGTCGGCGAGAAGATAAGTTCAATCCAGAATATAACGCATTTCTTAAATTGGAATCAAGCGATTCGCGTTTTTCAAAAAACGAAAGCTCCCTATATAACTTATATAAATACATCCACGGGCTCAACACTTATTTTATTTCTGGAGACTATCATTTATCCATCGACTTTACTAAAGATTTAGAAGTAGTATTACAAAGCAACAAGTACAATTGGGATAATCATCGTATCATTGATTTCCATTACAAACTCGGTTGCGTTTATTTTGGTCAAGCAAATCTGGAACACTCTGCATACTTCCTCAATAAAATATGTGATATTGTAGCACCTAATTTTAAAGAAGATATTCAGTGCTATGCAAGAATTCTCAATCTGATCGTCCACTTTGATCTAGGTAATGAAACTTTAGTGAGTTATCAAATAAAATCCGTTTATCGTTTCCTTTTCAAAATGAACCAACTGCAAAAAGTCCTGCAAGAGATATTTAAGTTTCTCAGAAAAACCACCAATATGTTGGAGTCAGATTTAAAACAGGAATTTATAACCCTCAGAGAAAAATTGAGCAACTTGGAAAAGGAACCTTACGAACGAAGACCATTCTTATACCTTGATATAATATCTTGGTTGGATAGTAAAATTCACTCCATCACTATGCAGGAGGCGATTAAGCGGAATATGAAGGCAAGACTTCAGATAGAGTAATAGATAGCGGAAGAAAGACTTATCTACTTAAAGATAATATTCACAGGCAAGCAAATTATATTTTTTTCTATTGCATAGAAACCAAAATCGACAGTATAATATGCCTTGGGGTTTGACGTGTTGTCCACCTCCCCATTGATCACTTGTCCATGATCATATTCTGTCCAGTTTGCGCCACCAACCATTCCACCATTGGCTTGAATAGATAAGACATCCGAAAGTACTGTACCTACAAGATAATTACCGATACCATTTTCATCATTATCCACCGTATTCGGTTGGCTGGTAGTACTAAGATCATTACTGGACTTAAATTGATTAGGGACTGCTACTTCCAATATATAGTCTTTGGCAACCAACTGATCAAACAAATACTTTCCATTAAAATCTGAATAAGTACTATCTAAAATCATATTGGTTACACCATCTCTTAGCCAAATCTTTACACCTGGTATTACCGCCTCATTCGTATCAAAGATAGAATTATTGTTAGCGTCGTTCCACACTTGATTTCCTATGCTGTATAGCAAACATAAGCCAACATCCACGTTAGTCACAGCCTCATTGGGTGTAGGTATAATAGCGATCGTAACGCCCGTATTCGGATCTACATCACTATCTATCGTATCATCCATTCCTGCATCTTGATTAGGTGTGATTAAAATATTCGGCGCTGGTATCACTTGAATAAAATAAGTTTCATTGGGAATAAGACTAGCAAACATATATTCTCCCATCATATTTGTGGTGGCCGCATCTATCACAAAACCGTTTTGATCCAGCAGCAATACTTCTACCTCGACTGCTTGCCCTTCCTCTGCTTGACGGATTCCATCTTTAGAAAGTTCATCCCATACCAAACCTGAGATACTTGCCGCATTTAATAAGGGTACTCTCAAACCTATATCGTAGCTACAAGTAGCCGTTTCTTTATTAACAATGATATTATAAATGCGGCCTTCGCTATTGACATCAGAATCCATTTCATCATTTCCTGTAGCATTTGCTACCGTGTAAATAAATCCAGAAACTAAATTGGTATCTATTTGCAAGTGATAAAGTCCAGGTACTATATTCTCAAAATCATAGTTCCCCGTAGTATTAGTAGTATCTCGTTGAACTTCTACATTTTGATCATTCAATAAGATAACAATCACACTATCCAGAGCAGGCTCTGATGCCCCCTGATCGCCCATCCCATCTTGATCATTCCAAGCATAACCACAGATTTCACCTCCCTGAAAAAAGCCAAAATCGTTTGAACTATCCGACGTATTTGCTACTCCAGTGGATGCTAATATTTCTGGATAGTTTAGTACATCTGTTCCTGCGTTGTTACCAAGTTGAGCATCATTATCTAAATTATCACTACCTGAATTCTGAGGACTTAAACTGTATTCAGTGAGCAATCCCCCTTGGTTAAAATCACTAAATCCATCGAGTCTAATTATATAATCATGACTTGCCTCAAGTCCGATGAATTCATACATCCCATTTTGATCCGAAGAAGTAGTCAGAGGAATTCCTCCTACAAAAACGGTATCTCCATTACTTTCATACAAAGATATTTTAATGTTTGGAATTCCTGGTTCGCCAGAATCTTGCAGCCCATTTCCATTGAGATCTTCCCATACAAAATCTCCTAAATCAACGAAGTTGGGGTCAACACTTCGTATACCCACTTTGAAGGGTTCTGTAGAAAATAATTCTGCGTCATTAGTTTGCGTTCCCGTGACCGCAAAAGAATTCCACGCAATCATATTCTGCAATGGATCTACATCACCACTAGGTTGTTGGACATGGATGCGGATCCTTATACCCTCTCCTATCAGAAGTGGATTTAAACTATCCTTCCATACGAAAGCAAAAGCTTTGGCGCCCAGCACAGGATTAGCATCATCAAAAGCTGCGTTATCACATGATTGTGCAGATGGCTCTGTTAAATTTTCTGCGGCTTTGATCTGATCCATATTGTCTTTGTAGCAAGGATCATAGCTATCAGAATACAGTATACTTCCTGAAATATGCATGCGGTCATCCATCCAACTACCGCCTGTTTCTATTCTTTCCAATTCTATAGGTGCCGCCAATTCAATATTCCACTCTGAGTTTCTTGGTGATTCTGTTGTAAGCGAGAAGTCCCCAATATGAGGAAGAATGTCAACGATATCGATTTTTTTCAGGCCTTCAAATCCGTAGTTGTAAATGTACATTTCATAAGTAGCCTGACCAGAGTAATCCGAGTCACCAAATTCAGGAAACTTAGTATAATTATTATCTAACTTTCCATTTACTAACTTTGAGGATACAATACTAGCATCTAATGGTTGTGGCGTAGTTATTAATTTATCTGGGCAGTTATCCCTAACTTCATCATCAAAATCGTCGCAATAGATTTTTGAGCCATCCTCGAATGTCGCTTCTGTGCAGTTGGAAATCGCAGTACCTAAAGTTACTTCACCCAAATATCGAGTAGTAAATAGTACATGCAACTGCTGACTCTCTACAAAACCTCCATGCAGACTACATCCATTAAATTCCCACTTCAAGATAATTCGATCAGTTGTTCCGTCAACAGATTTTGAAAAAATAGGATTAGCACATGCATTTTGACTTGTTAGTGAAAAGGGAGCTGAAATATTGTTCTTAGCCGCAATGAAAATTCGATACCCATTTCCTCCTGCACCTTGTACAAAATCAAAACCAAGGGGTAATGTATCTGTCAACACTAAGCCTGTGCTCGGACTGCCATTTCCATTACTATGCACATAGGATAAATTATATACATAATCATTTAGTTCTTTTGCTATCGGAGCTTCTCTGTTGTATGGAAACGAAGTTGGATAAGACTCCCCAAATTCAGCCCCTAAGCTCTTTCGAAAAGTCATGGCAGTTACTTCGGGGTCACCAACCAATACGGTGGAGCAAGATCTTCCTAAACTGAGATCATCGGATGAAAAACAATTTTCAATCGTGGTTCCTACTGCCGTATTCGGATCTACATATAGCACTAATTTCCTTTTACCTACTCCATTATTTCCGGCAGGGGTAGTAACTCTCAATGCAGTAGCTCCTTCAATATAATAGCTACCTAGATTTGGAGAGGCTGGACTAAATTGAATCGCACGAGTGCCAGTCTGCACTCCACTTGCCACTAAGTTATCTAAAGTTCCGTTGATGAAATTTTGTTCGATCCAGTTATTTATTTGCCCAATTCCGATATCATGCCAGGTCCCATTAATTAATAACTCCACGGTATTTGCATTTTCACCAACATAGTCTGAAAAGAAAGTATTGGGCGGTATAGTGTCGAAAAAAACTTTTGGACCAGTATGCGCTGGCCTATTTAATGCCCAATTTGATGCGCCTCCAGGATGAACTATTCCAGATGCGTTTTGAGATATTTTTTCAAGCCCAGTTCCCGGGACACTCGGCGGTCTAGTACAATCGTTAAATGTAGGAACTGTAATATCTGGGGAATCATTTGACTCCTGAGAAATTTCACTGGCAAAGAATGTAGGGTTCATGACAAAATTAAAAGTACTTCCTGCCATCGGTACCTGAGGGCCTGCACCTACGATGCAGTTCCACTTTAAACAAACTCTTAAGCTTCCCGAATTTCCAGCTTCAAGGATGCCAGGCATTCCTACAGTTTCTAAATTAAATATAACTTCCGTATTCCCAGAAGGGAGAATGTTTTTTTCTACACTCGATATATTCCCCCCAAAAGAATTACTCACTACTTCTATTCCTTCAGGAAATTCCATACTGATATATGCGTCGGTGCAATTATCCTGAATAGAGGCACATCTATATCTGATAAAATAACAGAAATTTTCATCCACCGCAGGATTGGACTTATCAAGAGTCACATCTATTAACAGACCAGGTGCCACTACGCTTAAGGCCAACATGTTACCGATGCTGCAAAATAACATTACTATTCCTACTACCAGCTTTTGCACCTTTATAATCATTCGTAGTTTAGATAAAACAAAAATTATGACGAAAAACAAAAGATCATCAAGCTTGTTTCGCAAGTAACATGCCATATATAACATTAATAATCAATTATTTATATAGAACATAAATTTATATGCATTATTCACGATATAGTCCTAAAATCCTCATATTTTGCTAAATACTATTCCTCCTAAAAGATAAAGGACAGCATAACAAACTGCTCCGAACGAAAAAAAGCCTTCACAATAATCACTGTGAAGGCTTTTCTTCGAATTTTAGTAAGCTATTTTATGCGTTACTAAAGCGCTTATATTTCTCAAAGTTCTTGGCAAATAAATCTTGCAAGACTTTTGCTTTTGCATCATACTCATTTTCATTTGGCCAAGTATTTCTTGGGTTCAGCATACCATTTGGTACATCTGGACAAGTTGTCGGGATAGACAAGTTGAAAAATGGCTCTGTAACAAAATCTACACTGTCTAACTTTCCGTTAAGTGCTGACTGTATCATGGATCTTGTATATACGAGATCAATTCTACTACCATCTCCGTATTCCCCACCTGACCAGCCCGTGTTGATCAACCAAACATTGATTTTCTTATTATCACGAGAAGACCCTTTTTGTAGTTTTTCTCCTAATAGCTTTGCATATTCAGTAGGTGGCAACGGTAAAAACGGCAATCCAAAGCAAGCTGAAAAAGTAGCTTGCGGCTCATTGATACCCGCCTCTGTACCTGCAATCTTGGCAGTGTACCCTAGCAAGAAATAATACATTGCCTGTTCAGTATCTAGCTTAGAGATAGGAGGCAAAACTCCAAATGCATCACAAGTCAAAAAGAAAATATTCTCTGGAATATCTCCTCTAGAGTTAAATACAATATTGTCAATATGGTGTATAGGGTAAGATACCCTCGTATTTTGCGTTTTTTCTGAGTTCGTATAGTCAACTATTCTATTGCCCTCATCTTTAAAATTGATGTTCTCCAACATCGCTCCAAAACGAATAGCCTTGTATATCTGTGGCTCCCTATTTTCAGAAAGATCAATAGTCTTTGCGTAGCATCCACCTTCAAAGTTAAAGACAGAACCTTTAGACCAACCATGCTCATCATCACCGATTAACTTTCTTTCTGGATCCGTACTTAGTGTTGTTTTCCCTGTACCTGAAAGTCCAAAGAACAATGCAGTATCCCCTTTCTTACCAACATTCGCAGAACAATGCATTGGAAATACACCCTCTTCCGTAGGCAGCAAAAAGTTAAGCGCAGAAAATATACCCTTCTTTATTTCACCTGTATATGCAGTCCCTCCTATAATGATCGTTTTTTTCGTAAAGTTGATCACTGCAAAATTTTCTTGTCGAGTACCATCTGCTTCAGCATCTGCTAAACAGCCAGGAAAAGAATACACCAACCAGTCATGCTCAAAAGATGCTTTAGCCTGATTATCTGGACGTAAAAACATATTGTATGCAAATAGATTCTGCCAAGGAAACTCCGTAACTACTCTGATATTCAAGCGGTAGTTTGTGTTTGCACACGCGTATGCATCACGTACATATACATCCTCGCAGGTGTTCATGTACTTGATTACTTTATTGTATAATTTTTCATAGTGGTCGGGGCTGATCTCTTTGTTGGTTGTTCCCCAATCCACTTTATTCTCTGTGATATCATCGATCACTATGAACCTATCTTGAGGAGATCGTCCTGTAAATTTTCCAGTATCAATAGTCAACGCGCCAGAGGAAGTAATCTTTCCATGCCCCAGTGTTACCGTCTTCTCTATCAATGCAGAGGGCGATAGATTCCAGTAAGTTGTAGGCTCATTTATGCCCAATTCAGAATCGCTAAAAGTTTGGTTTTTTATTCCAAAAGAATTCATAAGTCTCTATTGTATTAATAAATAAATCTATTTTAGTGGCGCAAAATTACATAAAACCATTCTGCTATTATAACATAATTTGATTAAAATAATATACAAAATATTGATACACAAGGTATATATACGTTGATAAGATATGAATAGATTTACCTTATATAGTATAAATTTAAATTATGATAACTTTGAAAATATGTTAATCCCACATTTTGAGACAGCCAAGATTATTGTATAATGTACACTTAGCAATCACTGAGTTTGTAATAAGCTCAATTGATTTCATGACCTTGTACTGATTATTATAATTATTTGGGCGTGCCTTTTAAACTTTCTCGCTAAGGGCGAGCTAGTTTAAAAGTCAGGCTATACAGCACTTCGCTATTGCTACGGTCCCTAGCCTATCCCAATCCTTGCGCAGGGACTTGCCGATGAAAAATCGGCACTGCTTTCTATCCTTCACGCAAAATTCTTGATTTTCGATTATACCATTCACTAAGGCTCTAGCATATATTCACTTTAAAGAACGTTGTCTATGAGACTATGAACGTACCCTTGTAAAGGATAGTAGTCAGACCTCATATTAGTGTGGAGTCCCTCTTGGACCTGGTGGCGAATACCGCGACGGCGCGCCTTTCTGCGGCGATACACCAGAAAAAAGCTTAATTGCTACTCAAAACTTTTTAGGAAGATAAAATTTCTCAACTTCTACATAATAACCAATCAAAACGTTAATATCATATATTGAGCTACTACCAATGAAATAAAAACAATAGATTTGCATTAGCTTTAAGAGTACACATTTATACAAGAAAACCACACATGAAAAGTAAATCCACCCTGCTGGTGATGACCATTTTATGGATTTTCCATATTGGACTACCGCATCACCTATCAGCACAACAAAAATTCACCATTAGCGGCTATATGTCTGACGCTGAAACTGGAGAGAAACTCATAGGTGCTAATATTTTCGAGAAGAATTCTCTGCAAGGCAACGTAAGTAATACTTATGGATTTTACAGCCTTACCCTCCCTGCTGGACCCGCAGATATAGAAGTGAGCTATATCGGATTCGCAAATCAAACAATGGAATTTGATCTTGATAGAGACACTACCATAAACTTTAATTTTTCTTCTTCATTAGAGCTTGAGACAGTAGTAGTTGAGGCAGACAAACTTTATAGAATAGAGGAGGATGCTCAAATGAGCAGAATGGAAATCCCAATAGAACAAATAAAAAAAATACCCGCCCTACTCGGTGAAAACGATGTCATGAAGGCATTGCAACTATTACCTGGGGTACAATCTGGTGGCGAAGGACAAAGTGGACTTTACGTCAGAGGAGGTAGTCCTGATCAAAATCTTGTCCTACTTGATGGTGTACCTGTATATAATGTATCGCACGTGCTAGGTATTTTCTCGGTTTTCAATGCCGATGCAATAAAAAACGTCTCCTTAACTAAAGGTGGATTTCCAGCAAGATATGGAGGCAGACTTTCCAGTGTATTAGAAATAAATATGAAGGAAGGGAATGCCAAAGAATTTCACGGTGAAGGTTCTATAGGGACTATCTCTTCAAAACTCACACTTGAGGGGCCCATCATCAAAGACAAAATGTCCTTTATAGTGAGTGGCCGAAGAACTTATCTTGACTTGCTAGCAAAACCTTTTGTTGCGCTCGCTAACAAACAAAATAATTTTGGTGAAAAAATTGGACTAAAATTATACTTCTATGACCTTAATGCAAAATTGAATTACAAAATAAATGATAAACATCGACTTTACCTCAGTGCGTATTCAGGTGCAGATGTTTTTGAAACTAGTATTGCATCTTCAGATGATAAATTCACAGGTGGTATTTCTTGGGGAAATCTAATTTCTTCTTTTCGTTGGAACTATAAAATCACCAACAAGCTTTTTGCAAATACTACGCTTAACTATAGCAACTATGATATAGACATTTACTCTTCCTTTGAAGACACCTTTGACAGCAGAACGGAATCCGTTTCCCTTAATTATAGATCTGGGATTAGAGATTTATCCGCCAAGATTGATTTTGACTATATCCCTAATCCGAAAAACTACATTCGCTTTGGAGTAAATGTTATAGACCATAAGTATACACCTGGTGTAGCAAGTTTTAAACTTAGCTTAGACGACATCAACCTTGATACCATTTTTGGGTCACAGATTACTAACTCTATTGAGACATCTATATATGTAGAAGATGAAATCACGCTTGGAAAGCTCAAAGCAAATATTGGCTTACATAGTTCTCTTTTCAACGTAAACAATGAAACTTATACTTCCATTCAGCCGAGAATAGGCTTGCGTTATTTACTTCCTAGAGATATAGCCATAAAAGCTAGCTTTAATACAATGACGCAGTTTGTCAATTTGCTAACTAGCGAAGCGCTAAGTTTACCTACTGACTTATGGGTCCCCAGTACAGAGAGAGTAAAGCCACAACAAGCTTGGCAAGCAGCCATAGGGGCAGCTAAAACTTTTGATGACCAATACGAATTCTCCATTGAGGCCTACTACAAAAAAATGGACAACCTGGTCTCTTTTAAAGAAGGAAGTAGCTTTGCCTTTGGATTAGAAGATGATTGGCAAAACAAAATTACCCAAGGGTCTGGGGAAGCATACGGTTTGGAATTTTTCTTACAGAAGAAAAGAGGTAAAACTACTGGCTGGATTGGTTACACCCTATCGTGGAACAATAGAACTTTTGAAGAAATCAACGGTGGAGAGACTTTCCCTTTTAGATACGATAGACGACATGATATTTCTATAGTAGCCATACATAACTTTAATGATCATATCTCCTTATCGGGTACCTGGGTTTTTGGAACTGGAAATGCATTTACACTTCCAAAATTCAGATATCCATATGAGCAAGTATCTTTTCCTACGACGGATTCAAATGGAAACCCAACTTTTAATACCTCCACTTCCCAGGTAGAAAACTTAGGAAAGAAAAATGACTTTCGAATGACTAATTACCATAGAATGGATATCAGTCTGGAGCTCACTAAACAAAAAAAGCGTTTCTTAAGAACCTGGGTATTTAGTGTATATAACTTATACTTCCATAGTAATCCTTATTTTGTTATCCCAAGAGACAAAAGAATTACAGATTCAAATGGAGTAACTACAAGTGAAAGAGTATTTTCCGAGATTAGTATCCTACCCATTATTCCATCTATTTCCTACAAGATTAAATTTTAAAAACCATGAATTGTTTTTATAAAATATACATTCTATTGGCAGTAATCAGTGTCGCATCGTGCACTGATAAATTCATCAATGATCTAGATATAGACATTCCAGATCAAGAGCAACTGCTGGTCATAAACTTAGAACTGGAAGCAAATAGCACAGAAGCTAGTACATTTGTAGCACGAACGTCTAATATCAATGAGACTGACGCAACACTTTATGATGAAGCTATTGTAGAATTATATAAAGATGATATTCTCTTAAGTGAATTAGAGTATAATACGCAAACACGTAATTACGAAGCTCAATTTGACAGCAGCACACTCACTCCTGCTACATATCGAATAGAAGTGAGTGGCATCGAAAATTTGACGGACATTTCCTCCACCCAAATTATGTCAAATAAGGTAGAAATACAAGAAGGTGATTTTGAAGCAGATGGCACAGTATATACTTATTTAGCATACACGTATAATGCAGACGAAGTGGTTATCAAATTTAATGATCCCTCAGATAGTGAAAATTATTATTTAGCTAACGTTTATGTGGTATCCAAAGACACAGTAAATGGTCAATTGATAAACCGTAATAATTTATATGTCTCCAGTGTCAACCCCCTGGCAGAACCACTAATATGGTCACGTGGTGTCATATTGAAAGACGACGCTTTTAATGGAGAAGAATTCGAATTATCTATGGGTTTGAATTTCTATTACAACCAAAGTGCCTCTGAAGATGTTGAAGTCTATTTAGAGGCCGAACTTTCAAATATCAGCAGGGATCACTACCTCTATTTGAAGTCATTAGATGCCTTTGAAAATGCGGATGAAAATCCATTTGCTGAGCCCGTTATCGTTCATAATAATATTGAAAATGGAATCGGAATATTTAGAACTAGTAACGCAAGCCGATTCAGAATCGACATTGAATAGGGAAAAACTAATCAACTATATTTTACTAATTCGATTATTACAATTGATCATCCCCCTCTTATACTCTTATGTTCAGAGGAGAATGAATGACCAGTTTATTGTATACGTTTTCTAAATAAATAAATCTTCCTTATAAGAATAAAGAGGATATAGATGCTGCCTATCTTGGTATACCTTTTGCATTATACTTACCGTACTTTGAAACCTCCAGCGTTTCCACCCAGATTTAGCGTCTCTAAAAAGTACGTCCTCCACAAATAATAAAATTTTAATAACCTATATAATTCATTAGCGATAGCTATTTTTCTCCCTTCCCCTGATTAGTTTAATTTACAATCAATCCTGAAGATGAAAAAAAATCTACTTTACACCTTAGTTTTTATTTTTAGCATCCAATTCGGTGCGCTCTATGCACAATGCGATGAAGGAGTCAAAACATTTGTATCAGATAACCTTGTTCAAAACGGAAGTTTTGAGGCTGGTAATACTGGATTTCAAACTGAGCAATCTTATTTTGGAGATTGTTCTTCTAACCTATTTAATCAAACTACAGAAACATATGCGATAGTATTCTCAGGGGGTACACCTTCGGATTGCAATAGCTTTTGGACACCAAATATTTCTGCTACGGATGGCGACCGTATTTTCGTTTCCAATTTTCCTGCCAACAGAAATAATGTAGATCTTTGGTGTCAAACGCTGAACGTTACACCAGACTCTGATTACGAATTCTCTGCAAATTTTGCAAACGCAGTTAATGAGATTTATAGCGCTCCAGACCCTAGTCTAAGAATCATGGCAAGAGGAGACAATTCTAATCTTGGTCAAATACTTAGAACGCAAGATCAGTTCAGATTAAGTGAAGGGGGAGGCTGGCAAAATGCCGTAGCTGAATTCAATAGTAAAGATAATACAGAGATTGAAATTTGTATTCAGAACATTAATCGTGGATTCAACGGTAACGATTTTGCTATGGATAATCTAATAGTTAGACAATTTGAGTGTGTAATAGAGGAGGAAGAAAAAGAGGAGATTATTGTACAAAATAGACCTGAGTTTTATGACTGCGATGAGATCATTGATAATACTCCAGCATCTGTACTAAATGGCGGATTTGAAGATGGCTCATTTAACTTATCAGTAAGTACAGTAGTGAATGTTGATATTACTCAAATGGATAATTGGTCAACATCTTCTCTACTTGGAAATATTAATATTATGGCATCAGGTAATGATGGTGTTTCTGCGTACGAAGGAAATGTTTATGTAGACATTGACAATTTAGATTCAGGTGATATTTACCAAGATATCACAACTGCACCTGGTGACGTTATTTTATTCTCTTTTGCTCATAGAGGTAGGACTGGTGTGAATATGGTCGGCATATATATGGACGACCCAAATGTTCCTTATGCAAATCACAAACTGGTGAACACCTACTCTACGGATGATGATAGATGGATAATGTATCAAGGAAAGTACGAAGTACCAGCAGATCAAACAACTACAAGATTTAGTATAAGAGCAATAACTATTAGTTCTGGAATACTAGGATCCGTAACAAATGTATTGGATGGTAGTCTGATAGATGCTGTCACTGTACAATCTTCAAAAGCTACTTGTGAAAATCCCAAGCAAGGAAATATCGAAATATGTGCAAACGGATTGGATGATGATAACGACGGCTTGATAGACGATGCCGATCCAGACTGCAGCACCACAGGAGGTAATGATGGCGGACTGGAGAGTAACGGCAGACTTGCAGAGAAAATTTTTAATCGTACACTGGATAGACGTATCGATCCTACTACCGCAAAAAGAAACAAAGTAGATATGCTACAAAAAGAACGCACTGCTACCTATGGGGTATTCGGAGAAGTCAATCAGCGTTCTATATTAAGTATTGAAGAGTTTATCCCGATAGATACATTAAGCAACACCAATACATTTATCTCTTCTCCAACGGATTTGGAGAATATCACAAATGCAACGGAAGTATTCTCGGTAGACATTTTCAGGGAGGATGTAAGATTAGCAGCAATATTTGCAACCGCTACCCAAAACGGTGTCTATGAGCATACAAAATACATCTGTGATAGATTAAAAGGTGGAATTATTAATGACCTAAGAACAGAACGTATCGGATATTCAGATTTTATAATAGCTGACATCTATCAGCCAGAAGGCAATAGAGAGTATGCAATGAGCTTCTCTGTAAGAGAAGATAAAAATGGTGATTTTGATATCCAAAGTCACTGGTCACTTGAAAATTATCCTAAGGAGGAAGCATACTACAACTTCCAAATCTGGGCAGCTAACATGGATGACTTGAAGACACTAGCATTAAAAACCATGCAGCTATTACATGAGTATAAATCTATAAGTACAATGACTACAACTGCTCCGCCATCCATGTTTGTCTCACAAGGAGAATATGCTAACGGAAAATTAAACATGAAGATTATTAACAAATCGAAGAGTACAAATATTTCATTGATAGGTGAAAAGACAGCAACTGAAACAAAAAATAAAGAGGCTATCGAAACTTCTACCAATATTTCAGGAGGATACAGCGAATTTGTTAGCATTGAAGTAGGTGCGGTATATGATATGGGCTTTAGAATCAAGCATGACAACGATACTGTTTTTGATGATTTGTTTATCGCAGATGGACTTTGGTTCATAGATACTAAAGAAGGAAATATTCAATACAATGTAGAACCAAATTTTGCTGAAGCAGATGAAAATGTTTATCCATTAGAAAGAGCAATCAAAGTAGAGGGAAATATCGAAAGCACCTTGAACATTTATCGTTCAATGAAGCCAAACTTTAGAGCAATAGATGTGAGCGATTACAACACCTTACATTTCAATGTCAGCGGTGCACAAGCAATGCAAATTGTTTTGATCAAGAAGAGTGTAAATGAGTGGGGCAACCAATACAAAACAAGTATCACTACTACGGGCGCATCAAATGAAATCAATATTCCATTAAGCAGATTTGACAATGGCAGTGGGGTGACTATTAAGTTAGATGATATTCAAGCTATCATTTTCAAAATTGAAGGTCAAGAAACTAGCAAAAATATTAACATTGATATTTCATCATTAGATTTTAGAAATGAGAAAGATGCACTGGTGGAAAATGCTTTTGAAGATTCTAAAGTCATAATCACGCCTAACCCATCTACAAATAATGTAAATGTGCAATGGAAGAGTCAAGATGAAGGTATGCACCGTGCAGTGCTTATGGATTCAAACGGATGCGTGATCAGTGAGTTTGTAGGTCTAACATCCAGAGGCCATAATCAGATAATGATTGAAAGAAACAACCTGTCAGCAGGAATCTACTTCTTCGCTATCACCGAGCAATCGGGTAAAATCATTAGTGACAAAATAGTCTTTATGAATTAATAACCAACGAAATAATAGTTAAGCAAAATAAAGTAATGAAAAAAAGCAGTGGCTCTCGCCACTGCTTTTTTTCATTACATCTATTATAGCCTACACCAAAAAAAAGTCCACCTTACAGGAAGGTGGACTTGTACAAGAGACTCACGAAAAGTAAGAACTAAAATTCGAGTGTTAATTTATTGGTAGTAAACCAGCTATGAACAAAATTGAAGTACAGACTTATAATTCAAATATCTAAATGAACTTATGGGGTAAATCAATACCTATCGCAAACCATTCATGTTTAAATAATTGCTTTTTCAGATTTCCGCGCAATCCATTTTATTCAAAAACTGTGTCTACTCACCAGATGTATTTCAGTGTTTCATAGCCAAGTCTGTTGGGCTAAAGGGACCATCCATAACAATCTCACATTCTAGTACTTTTTGGATTTTGATCAGTAGCCCTCTCACAGGTACTGCTTTATCATTTTCTATGCATTCAACATTGTAGAGGCTGACTTGAATAAGTCTTGCCAAATCTGTCTGCGAATACCCTTTTCGAAGTCGGGCTTCTGCAATCTGTTTTCCCACAGAAGGTACGTTTGCTTCTAAACCAGGATTGTAAACCCGTTCTTTGTGCATCACAAAACTTAGTAAAAAAAAGCAAGTAACAGTGATAAATATAAGTCTTTCCATTGTTTTGATTTTGAATTGAGGCAGTAGGGTGCCTCCTTTAAAAAATTGTAAAATTCATTTCAATTACCCTTATGCGGTGATTCACATCGCTATGATAAATGTGATTAGATTCTAGTTTTTCTAGTTAGCGGTATAAGCAATTATTTAAAATAGTTCATTTATTAGTCCAAGTGCTGTTCTCTGATTATCGATCAAAATGTCGTAGTAGATTTTATGTTTTTATTTATTGTCAAGTTAAACAAGGTATAGCTTAATCAAACCGATCTAGATTGTACAACTCTATGATAGCGATTAATTTGCTATCGTAATTTCGATCTGTAGCGTAGCCTGCTTTCTTCAATCCCTTCGCCCATTTTTTATAGTCTTTATTATACCTCTGCAAATGTGTATAACGCTCCCCCGTAAGAAACTGACTATGGTCTCTCCAACTCTCCCATGCACTTTTGTATTTTCTAAAAAAGTCCTTGTGACTATCGTCACTATGATTGGAACAGTGTCCCTTAGCGCAAGATTTCGAAAAGCACTTGAGTCCGAAATGATTGAAGTTTTCTCCAGCCAACTTACTATTACCACTATTAGACTCTAAAAGCCCCTGTGCCAATTTGATACTAGCAGGTATCCCAAACTTATCCATCTCTGACTGCGCGACTTTGGAAAACCGGTCAATATATGCCAGTGCAAATGGATCTTGTTTTTTCTTCGGTTTTTTCACATTGAGCAAGGCTGCTGCACTGCTAGATGAATTGGGATCAATATTGTGATCACTCGTCATAAGCTGTGCGCTTTGCGAGGTCAATGCTTGACCCTGTTGTTGATAAAATGCCACATAAAGTAAAAAAATGAGCAGCGAAAATCTAAAATAAGGCAAGAGCTTAGTTTGCCTCAGTAAGGACACTGCTACCTCAAAGATATTATTCACCACATTGAATAGCCCTACTACAACGTAGTAGACCCAATCGGAGAACAAACGTAAAGTTGTAGACCCTATACTCGGCTCTACGGTAGAAGTCTCGTAGTTTTGTTGACCGCCAGCTACTTCTACCTCTATGTGAGGGAAGCGCGTACGATAACTTTCTGATTTGTTAAAAAAATGTTTCATCTTGTAATGTTTAGCGTTTCATAATTATTACGATGCAAATATAAAACAATTTGTTTTATAAACTAATAGTAACATCAAATTATTTATAAAATATTTATATTATATGTTGTTATATTGAATTACAGTGATTTATGTTGCATGAATAGATACATTTTGTATAAATATCCTATTTATGTACACATAATAATTACATAATATGTGCGGAGAAAGGTTTTTTTAGTAGAATCTGTGTTTTCTCTTAAAACATTTTGATTTGTTTAAACATCCACTGAAATGGAAAATTAGACCTCATGTTATTAAAAACTCCTGCGTGAGGGATATGGAAGGTGGGCGCGGCAGCGTCCAGTGTCCTGACGACCTTAGGAGTCAGGATACCGCAGTGAACACGGAGCCTGGAGAAGCCCGACCCTAAGCAAAAGTAAACTGCTACCTTTTTCAGGTAGCAGTTTACTTTTGCTTAGGGGCACGCCCACAATCACATTACTATAATTATCTTATAAGGCAGGCAGCGCATAATCCTTGCTGGCTTTCTGAACGTCTACATAGGGAAACCAGCTAAGCCGTAAATAAATAATACACATATAATAAAATGCAATATTTGGCACTCCATTTGAATAGTATATAAAAGAAGCGGCCTGTGCTAGAGATTAAAATCCAGTACGTCAAAAATATAAAGCTGTGTCCACTGCGTCAACTGACGAATTCTATAAGATGAATTATTTTGGATTAGATTTTGGCGTTCAGGAATTCAGTGTCGCCTGAGTATCCGCTAATTGAAAAATGTGAAAATATCGCCGAGAGAAACATTTTTAGTTTTGTGAATTTTCGGCGTGTGCTTCAAGTTTAAGAATTACTTTATCAACATACTAGAGTCAACTTAAAACACATTCACCCTGTCCCGGAGCTTTCTTAGTTCTGGGATTTTTTTTGTACCTATACAATGAACTTCTTTCTGAAGACATTATTTATACTATATATAAAGCATTACATTTAGCGTGTTTCTGCGTCATAAATAAAAATCAATATCTTATGAGTATTTCTTCTGCACCACACACCTCCTACTCCCCTGGTCTTATGAGCATTTTACCACTATTTTACGTCGGCTGGGCAGATGGTATATTGAGCCCAGGTGAGGCTACTAAGATCAGAGATAAAATAACGTCGCTCGATTTTTTGACGGAAGAGGATAAAGTAATGGCGCAGAGCTGGAGTATTCCCAGTACGCCGCCAAGTGACGAAACGTATCAAAAATGGCAACAGATAATCGAACAATACTTTGAAGGAAACAAATCGCAGGACTTGGACTCCGTGATAGACTTGGGTATATCACTCGCTAAAAACGCCGACGGTTGCGAGGACCCTACATACTGGGCTAACGACAAAACCAAAGCTGCTTTGCAAGAACTCCAAATGAGTATGGGCATAGCCAATATTGAGTTCAATCAGCATCTTGCTCAAAAAGAAAAAGTAATTAAGCAAGCGGATTTTGACATCGCTCAAATGACGCAGGCACTCGATAAAGATTACACCGAATATAAAGCGCGTATCAAGGCGCTACTGAGCTACCCTGCTTTTCGATTGCAGACGATTCCTAACAAGGAAGAATATCGAAATCATGTCTTGCAATGGACACGTGATCTTGCAGACCAGGGACTCGGCGCATTGGCGTTCGCACCCGAGTATGGAGGCGAAAATGACATGGGGAAGTATGCTGCACTCTTTGATGCTATGGGATACCATGACCTGAGTTTGGCGATCAAATTCGGTGTTCAGTTTGGTCTCTTTGGTGGATCCATCAATTGGCTGGGCACCAAATATCATCACGATAAATATCTAAAAGATACTGGCTCGCTTGCCCTCGCAGGATGTTTTGCGATGACAGAAACGGGACACGGATCTAATGTGCGTGGTCTACAGACCACGGCAACCTATGATGCCACTACCGACGAGATTGTGATCCACACGCCTACGGAGCAAGATGGAAAAGAATATATTGGCAACGCAATGCACTCTACTATGGCGAGTGTTTTTGCGCAGTTGATAGTGGATGGCGAGCAGCATGGTGTGCATGCGATACTCGTGCCATTGCGTGATGCACAGCACCAAAATTTACCAGGAATTCGTATCGAAGATTGTGGATACAAGATTGGTCTCAACGGTGTAGACAATGGTCGTATCTGGTTTGATCAAGTGCGCGTACCGCGTCAAAATTTATTGAATCGATTTGGCGATATCGACGCCAATGGCAAGTACACCAGCCCTATCAGCAATCCTTCTCGACGTTTTTTTACTATGTTAGGCACCTTGGTGGGTGGCCGTGTATGTGTACCTCGTGCAGGATTGAGTGCAGCAAAAACGGGACTAACGATAGCAATAAAACACAGTTTGACACGCAGACAATTTGAGCAAAAAGCTGGTGGTCAAGAAACCATCTTGCTGGATTATCCATCACATCAGCGAAGACTGATGCCCCTTTTGGCAAAGTCATACGCCATTAGTTTTGGACTAGATTATTTAACGGAGCGTTTTGTGCATCGCGAAGAAAAGGACATTCGTGAAATCGAAAGCCTAGCTGCTGGCATGAAGTCTTATGCCACATGGTTTACCACTAGCGCGCTCCAAGAGTGCCGGGAGGCATGCGGCGGCAAGGGCTACCTCACAGAGAATCGTCTCGGTCAGCTCAAGGCAGACACAGAAATATTTACCACCTTCGAAGGCGACAATACGGTGCTGATGTTATTGGTGTCAAAGGGACTACTTTCCAATTTTTCAAAGGCCTTTCACGACGATGGGTTTGTAGCAGTGCTGCGTATGTTGGGCAACCAGTTTTCGACGTTGATCATGGAGCAAAACCCATATACCAAGCGCAAGTCGGACACGGCTTATTTATTGAGTGGCCATTTTCAACTTGCCGCATTCAGATATCGAGAACAAAAATTATTGCACACCGTGAGTCAGCGCATGCGTGGGCTGATAAAAAACAAAGTTAACTCTACCGATGCATTTTTGCGTTGCCAAACCCATCTATTGTCTCTAGCAAATGCTTTTGTCGAGCGCACCATTTTGGAGCAGTTTATCTCTCAAGCCAAGCAAGTACAAGACAAACCGACGCGTGATATGCTCAAGCAATTGACTCAACTTTACGCTCTCCATACTATAGAGTCGCATAAAGCCTTTTACCTAGAATCCGAATACATGAGCCCGACCAAGACCAAAGCAATCCGACGTTTAGTCGATCAACTTTGCATGGAAGTACGCGGACAGGCGGAAGCGTTGGTGGATGCATTTGCGATACCGGATGAAATATTGTCAGCGCCGATCGCATTCAAAGATCAATGAGAAATTATCAATGAATAATTTGGATTTCAAAATTACTTAATTAATAATTTGTCATTCTCTCATTGTAAATTGATTTTCTATTTGGGCGTGCCTCTTTCCTCCGCCGAAAAGGCGTCGTCAAGAGTCAGGCTCTATCGTACTTCGCTCCGCTACGGTCCTACGGACGCCACCGAAAAAATGGTGGCTACTTTCGATCCTTCACGCGGAGGAAAAGTGAACTAACTATTGTGAATTTTAAAACCAAACCCACCAGTAAATCCGCGATTTAACGTGTAAAGAAAGAGAACAAATCAAACCGTTTTTGATCCGAATAAATCTAAGTCATTTGCGTACCAATTTATAAATCTGAATTCGAAGCGTAAATACATAATTGTACGAATTACGTATTCTAAACACGAAAAACATTTAATTACGTACTTTTTACCCCTAAAATCACTATCTTTGCGGTTCTAAAAAGAATATTATATACCTAATACTATATAGAAATGAAAAAAGGAATTCACCCAGAAACGTATAGAAAAGTGGTTTTCAAGGACTTATCTACAGATAAGATGTTTGTAACGCAATCTTGTGCTCCATCAAAAGAGACCGTAGAATTTGAAGGAAGCGAGTATCCATTGATAAAAATGGAAATTTCAAGTGATTCTCACCCATTTTTCACTGGAAAAATGCAGTTTGTAGATACAGCTGGTAGAATCGATAAGTTTAACAAGCGATTCTCTGCTACTAAATTTGCAAATAAAGGAGGAGAAGCGGAAGAAGATAAGAAGCCTGCAGAAGAGAAAAAAGAGGACGCAGCAAGCTAATCGGACTTCAATATTAGAAACGCTTAAAGATCTCATTTTTCTTACTTGAAAAATGAGATTTTTTTTTGCCAAAATATCGCTTTTATCCTTACATTGTATCCAATAAAAATACTAAAGCAATGAATATCATTTTGTTTGATGATGATACCCGTGAAAAGCTACTTCCGCTTACCTATACGCGACCAGTTGGAAAAATACGTGTAGGCATTTTGACCATTCAGGAAAAATGGGAAAAATATTTTGGAGCGAAGGTGTCGTTTATCACCCAAGATTATTTGTCAGACAAATTCCCTATTCAGATTGAAGATAAGAACTACGTGATCAACGCTAGTATACTTCCTTCTTTTCATATCTGCAAGTTGATAGAACAACTACAAGAAAATGAAGCCCTATTAAAGGAGGGTGACCTCGTCGCTGCCTTACTCAATCGACAACAATTTGACAATCTCATTCAGAATGAGGATATAAATGAATTGGCTGGTTTTGAAATAGGGGAAACTCCGCTGCTGCGCATCAAACAACTATCGGATATATTTAGTATCAATGCCGAAGCCATCAAGAATGATTTTGATTTAGTTACAAAAAATAGAGAATCCATACCGCTGCCCTCCTATGCAAGAGCAATAGGCAGAGAGAATATTTTTATTGAAGAAGGTGCAGATTTATCAATCTGCATGATAAATGCTACAGAAGGCCCAGTCTACATTGGTAAGGACGCAAAAATATTAGAAGGCTGCTTGATTAGAGGACCATTTGTTTTGGGTGATCATGCGGTCCTCAAAATGGGCGCTAAAATATATGGTGGCACAAGTATAGGCCCCCATTGCAAAGTAGGTGGTGAAGTCAACAATGTAGTCATGTTAGGCTATTCGAACAAAGGGCATGATGGTTACCTAGGAAATGCGGTGATCGGTGAATGGTGTAATCTAGGCGCTGCCACTAACAATAGCAATCTCAAGAATAACTACACCGAAGTGAAGTTATGGGATTACAGTAGCTCTAGTTTTGTAAAAACAGGCCTGCAATTTTGTGGATTAATTATGGGAGATCACTCAAAAGCGGGGATCAATACCATGTTCAACACAGGTACAGTCGTTGGGGTAGCCTGCAATGTCTACGGAGCTGGATTTCAAAAGAACTTTATTCCCTCGTTTTCTTGGGGTGGCCCAGATAGCAGCTACAAAACACATCGTATAGATAAAGTATTAGAAACCGCGGCATTGGTGCTAGAGCGTAGAGGACTGAAACTCGATGAAAACGATCAAAACATTATGAAACATATTTTTGATTATTCCTCAGAATTTAGAGGTTGGGAGCGCCAGCGCACCTCCTAAATGATTCCCGTTTGGAAAAGGTGGCTGAGTTATCTTACTGAAGTACATATTGAAAGTGCGCCCAGTGACATCAACCCCCATCTATATGTCAGCATGAAAAAAGGTAAATTGCAGCTATGCACCGAAAATGCTATTTATTCCTACGATGAAAACTATCATAATTTTTCTGGTACCTTTTCTCAAATCCAAATAAATAATTTAAAACAGCAGGATGTATTAATTATGGGTTTTGGCTTGGGTAGTATACCGATGATGCTGGAGCATGATTTCGGATTAGATGTTTACTATACGGGAATAGAATTAGACGAAAACGTGCTGTATTTATTCGAACAATATAATGCAGAACGAGTCAGCAGTTCTTTACAACTAATCTGTGCAGATGCACGAATCTATGCGGCTACTTGTCAACAACAATATCGTATGATTTGTAGCGATGTGTTTTTAGACAATACCATACCCTCTGCTTTACTAGAACTCTCCTATTTAGAGGATCTTGCCCGTATATTGGAAGTAGATGGGCTTTTAGTAATGAATACTTTGGCATCAACAATAGCTCAACAGAAAGCGGCAAGTGCCTATTTTGAGCAAATATTTCAGCAAGTATTCCCAAATGCAATCAAATTAGAGGTACATCACAACTATATGTTGCTGAGTAATAAAAACTGGCTTAAATAGAGGGCTTAATTCTGAATTTAACCCTTTACATATCTATAATTGCCATCAATTAGCTTAAATTTGTAATCTAAAAGAAAATATATGCTTTCTATAAATATATATGTAAAGTTTGGATTGATGGCTTTAGGCCTGATTGCCGGTTTGGCCTTTACACTGATGAGTGGTTTTGGTTTTTGGTATGCGATCTGGTTTTGGTTACTATTCATCATCATGCTTGCTAGTTATATCCTTATGGGTACGGTGCAATCTGCAAGTACTTTGATGCAGGAGACAAAATTTGATGAGGCGGAAAAGCGCCTGGATATGATTATAAAACCAAACTGGCTTTATAAAACATACCGCGCTTTGTATTACCTGCTAAAAGGATCCATGGCTATGCAAAGAAAAGACAATGACACTGCAGAGATGTGGTTAGAAAAAGCGCAGGCTATAGAATTACCTTCTGATGATGAGAAGGCAATGGTTGCTTTGCAGCTGGCCTCTATCAATGCCAACCGAGGAAAATGGGCAGTTGCTGAAAAGCATCACCGCATCTTAAAAGGATTGACTATTCGTACCCCTCAAATAAAAGAGCAGGTAGCGCAGTTCGACAAGATGATGAAAAATAAAGGTGCTATTAAGCAAGCATCTAGGATGAATAAAGGAGGTAACCCACTCAAGCCAGGTGGTAAGAGGAGGAGGCCGAAGATTAGATAATCTTCTTTGGAGATTTGAGTTAAATGGAAATATATCCCTTTATGAGGGATTTGATTTGGTGATTTGTTTTTTGTAGACAATAAACTAGATTTACTTAATGTACTGATGTCTGATCTAGCCGCATTAGATGCAGCTAACAATTATGTGTCCGTCTATTATAGGTATATTCAGAAGTAAGAGAAGATAACCGCGGCGCAGTCTGTCCCGATTTCTAGGAGATAAAAGTTTGCAGTCGTAGTTGTGACCGACTGATGCAAAACAATCAAGATATAGTGGAACTTGATAAAATTGCCCACCAGATCACCCCTGTTTTAAGCGCAAAGTTTAAAAAAACGGGGCAATCCAAACCTTTAAATTTCGATTAACTCCTATAAGTAGTACAAGTTATCCTTCTTGTGAATATCCCTTTTATAGGTTAGATGGGCAATTAATGGAAAAGCTATTCTGAAGTTGTTTAAGGTCAATGATAAACGCCTAGTGGCGATTAGTTAATGGCCTTTGGCTTTCAAAAAAAGCTAATCAGTAAATCAAAAGCGCTTAGCGTAACACCGCAGGTGTGAAGCACGGCAAGCGGAGCGCGCAGAGGCAAAGGGGCGGCAGCGGTATCCTGACCTCTTTGTCAGGATTTAGCAGAGCACCTGTTCCAGACGAGGCCTTTTCGCCGCGTCCTGGATGACCCCAAATCACCTACCTAAGTCTAAGAGGTACGTTTTGTATATTTATGAACGATCGCATTGAGTAAAAGCAGCATCGAAATCAAGATCGCTATCCGAGCAATCATATCTCCCCATAAAGTATAGAAAGTGATTTCGTCGTTAAATTTTATACTACTATTCAAGACAGCATCTTCTTCATAATTGGTCGCCTCCAAAATGTCTCCACGTTGATTGATGTATGCGGAAGAACCTGTGTTGGCAGAACGCGCAATACTCCTGCGGGTCTCAATGGCACGAAGAGAGGCAAACTTTAAATGTTGACGGAAACCCGGTGTGTCATCCCACCAGCCATCATTGGTGGCAATAAATATAGCATTGGCGCCTTTGCGTATATACTCGGTGCAGTATTCGCCATAGATAGATTCGTAGCAAATCACTGGAGCAACAGCGAGCGATTTATCTTGATTCCAGAATACGCTGCGCTGCTCTTGAATGCCATTGCCGGCAACAGTACCACCCATACTGTTGATAAAATTTTCCATAAAAAAGAATAGCGTACTGTACGGAAATATTTCTGTGCCAGGTACTAGCAGCGACTTTTTGTAATACTGGACGGTATCTATATTTTCACTGATTTGAATGGCGGCATTATAGGATTCAATATAAATTGGTTTACCTTGCGAAATAAATTTTCTACGTGTTCTGCGCGGAATTTCTAAAGAATCCCTAGACTGAATATATGCGGATGCCCCAGTAACAATTTTAAGTTCTGGATACAATTTAAATTCATTACTAAGCACTCTAACGAAACCTTTATTCTTCCCTTCATTCAAATCTACATTTCGAAGAACGGTCTCTGGCAAAAGCGCATAATCTGTATCCTCGTCAATTTTGCTACTGATTTGATCTGTCATCTTACGTAGTTGTTCTCTCGGAGAAACCGTGAATTTCTCATAATGTGGTTCGTAATTGGGCTGAATGACAAGTACTTTTTGATCTACCCCCTTGTCCGTATGCAACGCATACATACTTATAGAAATCACTAAAGGAAGCAGCACTAAAAACGTAGGATACTTTAGCTGTTTCCATTTTAGGTTCCACATCTTGTGGGTAACTACCAAATCGAAAAGGAGAAAATTTACCAGCAATATCCAGAGCGAACCACCGAATACTCCCGTATACTCATACCATTGTGCCCACGATGGATACTGTGCAAATGCATTGCCTAGCGTCAACCAAGTCCAAGTCAATTCCCAATACTGATCTAGCTTCTCATAAGCGATAAAGAACCCTATAAACGCCCACGCATGTAGACTTGACTTGAGATATTTCTTAGTAAAAGAATACAACATAAATGGGATAGTCATCAATGCTGCGTTCACAAAATTGGCAAAAATGCCGCCACCCAATGAGGAGTTACTCACCCAAAAAGTGGATAAAATATTCCATACTAAAAATGTGTGGTAACTGTAGAGCGCAACTTTCCAAAATGGTTTTTTCTCCATCTGGCTAATCTCATGTTCCGCTACTAAGAGCGGGACAAAAGCTATAAAAAGCATGGGAGTAAAGGGCATGGTTGGAAATCCCAAGTAAAGAAATAGCGCAGAGACGGTACTCAGACTAGTCCACCTGATCCGCCAAGGATTTGCAAAAAAAAAGCGACTTCTAATTAATACAATCAAAGATGTAAGGAGTAATAAGAAGTACATTGGTCTGTACCCCCAAAAGCCTTCATTGACTGCTAGTACATTCATATCATAGCCAACGCACAACAATAAAATTGCCGTGACTAGGATACTTATATACTTTGTTTTTTTGGACATTCCTTATTACCTAACCACCCAACCTGAACCGAATGGTTTGCTCGGACTTACCAAGCATAACTCGCCTTTATCATTTTCTGCCATTAGGATCATTCCTTTAGATTCTACACCACGGATTTTACGTGGAGCAAGATTCGCAAGAACCAAAACTTCTACACCAATCAAGTCTTCTGGTTTGTAGTGTTGGGCAATCCCTGAAACTACAGTACGCTTTTCGATTCCTAAATCCACGGTGAGTTGGAGCAGCTTATCGGCTTTCTCCACTTTTTCTGCAGTAAGTACCTTTGCAGTTCTGATATCCATCTTCGTGAATTCATCAAAAGTGATCGTCTCTTTGATATTTTCCTTATCTGGAAGTGCGGATTTCATTATTTCTAAAAGCTTAGCTTTTTCTCTTTCTATAAGATTCATACGGGTTGGATCTTTGGGGTCATTTATTTTAGCAAATAGTAATTCTGGCTTTCCAATTTGGTGTCCTGAATTTATAATTTCTCTTTTCTCTTTTAGTCGTGCAAAAGTTTGTGCTATACTTATCTGATCTATTTGCAATAAGGCACTAATTTTTTTCGCGCTGAAAGGTAAAAATGGTTCTGCCAGAGAAGCAAGGATACCTACAATCTGTATACAGTTGTTTATGCAGTCCTTTATAACGGGACTCTCTGGCTCCGCTTTGTAAAGAGACCAGGGAGATTCATCTTGTAAATATGTATTTCCAAAAGATGAAATCTCCATAAATTTAGAGACCCCATTGCGAAAATTAAAGTTGGAAATTTCTTCCGCATACTCTTCCATCAATTTTCCGATACCGCTAATAGCATTCGAGGCATTTTCTGACGCAGCTGGTACTATCCCATCAAAATATTTATTGGTAAGTACCACTACCCTATTGATAAAATTCCCTAGGTTGGCAACCAACTCATTGTCGTGGAGATCTACAAACTCATCCCATTTAAAATCGCTGTCTTTATTCTCGGGCATAATTCTGATGAGCGCATATCTTAAAGCATCTTCTTTATTAGCGAAGTCTGCGAAATCTTCTAAGTACTGGTGAATTTCAATTCCCCAATTTCTAGACTTAGAAAACTTTTCTCCTTCGAAGTTTAAGAATTGGTTGGCAGGTACATTAACGGGTAAATTAAAATCTCCATGCGCTTTCAGCATGGCAGGAAATACGATACAGTGAAAAACGATATTGTCCTTCCCGATAAAATGTACCAATTGGGAATCTTCATTTTTCCAGTAGTCTTCCCAATTTTTATTATTGTCAGTTGCCCATTGTTTAGTGGCAGAGATATATCCGATAGGCGCATCAAACCAAACATAAAAAACTTTGCCTTCTGCATCTGGCAGCGGCACAGGAATTCCCCAGCTAAGGTCACGTGTAATTGCGCGCGGACGCAACTCGTCCAACCAAGATAGGCATTGTCCCTTGACATGCTTTTTCCACTTCTGTGGATCATGGTGTTGCTTACCATCTAATTTTCCTTCCGAGATATATGCCTTTAGCCACTCACTGTGTTTATCCAGTTTGAAAAACCAATGTTTAGTTTTTCGCAGTACAGGCTTATTTTCACTGAGAATAGAAACGGGATTGATCAATTCTGTAGGAGAAAGATCAGAGCCACAGTTCTCACATTGATCACCGTATGCAGAATCGTAACTACATTTAGGGCAGGTACCTTTGATATAGCGATCAGCTAAGAACTGATCCATGGATTCATCATAGTACTGCTCTGTTTCTTGCACATCGAACTCGCCACCCTTCTCTACCATATGCAGAAAAAAGTCCTGCGCCGTCTGATGATGCAGTTCTGCACTAGTACGGTGATAGATATCAAAGGACATCCCTAGCTGCGCAAATGATTCTTTATTGAGGTTGTGGTATTTATCAATTATCTCTTTTGGACTGATTCCTTCTTTTTTCGCTCGGATGGTGATAGCTGCACCATGTTCATCAGATCCACAGACCCAAACTACATCTTTGCCCATAGCGCGCAGAAAACGGGCGTAGATATCTCCAGGCAAGTATGCCCCCGCAAAATGCCCCAAATGCAGGGCTCCATTGGCGTATGGCAAGGCAGAAGTTAAGAGATATTTACTAGGTAGGTCTTGCATATTCTTAATTTATGCGCAAATATAAGCCATTAGCGATTCAAGCTTTTCATATAATTGAAGTATTTGCGCAATATTACCGCTTTGAACCCCACATATTAGCGTTAATTGACATAGTATGGTATCTTTTTTGCCCATTTTACACTAAATTTGTATTGTCCCCCAAAAGACAGCGTTAATAGCAAAGCATATCAATCGAAAGTTTATAATCCTATGAATAAAAAGATACAAACGTTGCTTTTTGCAATCATCGTCATTTTTATACCAATTATTGGTAATGCCCAGGACAGCGCAGCGCATGAACTGAATGAAATATTGTTAGAAGGAATCAGAAATGACTTTGCTAGACCTACCGTGCATGCACGGAATCTTTACCATACTTCTATGGCTATGTATGACGCATGGGCTGCATACGACGATGAAGCTAAGCCATATCTTTTAGGAAATACTGTCAATGGATATACCTGTGATTTTGATGGTGTACCAGTACCAGATGATATTGAAGCTGCTAGGGAGGAAGCAATGTCATTTGCAGTTTACAGAATATTGCGAAGACGATTTTCTAGCTCGCCAGGGAGAAATACGATTTATGATCTACTCGACGATTATATGGACGAGCGTGGTTATGATGCAAGTTTTGTAGGCATAACTACCACAGCTGGAAATCCAGCAGCCCTCGGTAATCTCATTGGAGCATGTGTAATCAACCTAGGTAATCTAGATAATTCTAATGAAGTCTTCGGTTACGAAAATCAATATTACGAACCGATCAACGATCCATTGGTAATGGCTTTTCCAGGTAACCCTGATATAAGTGATCCAAATAGATGGCAGCCCTTGACCTTAAATGTATTTATTGATCAAAGTGGTAACGTCATCCCTTTCAATACACCTGAATTTCTTGGTCCAGAATGGGGTAAAGTAACGCCATTTTCCTTGAAGCAAGAAGACTTAACTGTTTTTAAAAAACCTGAAGGAGATTATTGGGTATATAACGATCCAGGACCACCACCTTATTTAGATACTACAGCTATCACACCTATCTCAGAAGAATATAAGTGGGGGTTTGAACTGGTATCGCAGTGGGCATCTCATTTAGACCCTAGAGATGGAGTGGAAATAGATATTTCGCCTGGAGCACAAGGTAATAATCAAAGTTATCCGACGGATCTTGCTGGCTACAGAACTTTTTATGACAAAGAAATGGGAGGTGATCCTAGCACGGGACACGCCGTAAATCCTATTACGGGCCAGCCTTATGCGCCCAATATAGTAAGACGAGGAGACTATGCTAGAGTATTAGCTGAATTTTGGGCAGACGGCCCCGATTCTGAGACCCCTCCCGGTCACTGGTTTACCTTACTTAACTATGTAAGTGAACATCCAGAGTTTGTTAAACAATTCAATGGGCAAGATGAGGTTCTTTCAGATTTAGAATGGTACGTAAAGGCGTACTTTTCGATGGGTGCTGCGATGCATGACAGCGCAGTGACAACTTGGGGCATCAAAGGACACTATGATTATGTTCGTCCCGTATCTGCGATCAGAGCTATGGCCGAATATGGACAATCTTCCGACCCTAATCTTCCCAACTATCACGTAGCTGGCTTTCGCTTAGAACCAGGCGCGATAGAGCTTGTCGGCCCTGGTGATCCACTAGTAGGTAACAATCAAGAACACTTGAATAAAATAAAACTTTATTCCTGGAGGGGACCAGACTATATCAATAATCCGCAGAATAGTGTAGCTGGCGTAGGTTGGATTTTGGCAGAAGAGTGGTGGCCATTTCAGCGACCTACTTTCGTATCGCCTAACTTTGCGGGATATCTTTCTGGACACTCCACGTTCAGTAGAGCTGCTGCGGAAATCCTTACAAGAATTACCGGAGATGCATTTTTTCCGGGTGGAATGGCTACTTTCGATGCTATACAAAATGAATTTTTAGTATTTGAAGATGGCCCTAGTGAAACAATCACTTTGCAATGGGCCACTTATGCAGATGCTTCAGATCAAACTAGTCTTTCCAGAATTTGGGGTGGTATCCACCCTCCCGCTGATGACATTCCTGGTAGATTAATAGGAATAAAAATTGGGGAAGAAGTTTTTGACCTGGCACGAAGTTACTTTTATAGTGATGAGGATGAAGATGGATTTTATAGTTACGAAGATTGTGATGATGAAAATGGATCCGTTTTTCCAAACGCTCCAGAAATTTGTGACGAATTGGATAATAATTGTGATGGCGTTACCGATGAGAATCTTCCGCTTTTCACTTACTACCTAGATGGTGATGGTGATGGATTTGGAGATGCAGGTCAGTTTATTGAAGTTTGTAACAACAGTCCTCTACAAGGATATGTTAATAATGCGGATGACTGTGATGATGTAAATACAGCTGTCAATCCTGCAACTGTAGAACTTTGTGATAATATAGATAATGACTGCAACGGCATGGTTGATGATGGCCTTACCATTACGACCTACTACGTAGATTTAGATGGCGATGGATTTGGTGCGGCTGGAAGTCCACTGGATACTTGTGCGACATCTGCTCCGAATGGTTTCGTAACAAACCTAACAGACTGTAACGATTTTGACGCTTCTATCAATCCACTTGGTAGTGAGATTTGCGACAACGTTGATAACGATTGTAATGGGCAAATAGATGATGCCATCCCCTACTTCACTTTCTATAAAGATGCAGACGCAGATGGATTTGGAAATGCGAATGACTCACTAGTCATCTGTAATGACCTTGCTCCAGCGACTTATGTTACTAATCGCAATGACTGCAATGATCAAGCGTCAAGTATCTTTCCGGGAGGCAATGATATAGCTGATAACGGCATAGATGAAGACTGCTCTGGTGTCGACTTATTCGAAACCATAAAGATATTTCCAAATCCTAGTCAAGGCGGAATTACTATTCACTATCCTTTATCTGGAGAAATTCAAGCGGTTATTGTAGGGATGGACGGACGCTTGATCTCAGATCAAAAGATCAATTTTGAAGCGAACCGTGCTTACATGGATATCAGTAGATTACCAGCTGGTGTCTATGCATTAAGATTGTTAGTTGCAGGCGAAGAAGATTACTATTCTACAAAAATTGTTAAAATGCAGTAAGGTAGAATTGTACTTGCTGTTGCTGCAGATTTACATTCGCAGAAATATTTTGCCTTTTAAAAATATAATGCCATTCTTAAAACTTAAATGGTATAAAGATTTAACTTTGTATAGCTGCACATTGTGGCTAATACGCTCCTTTGGAGCTTATAAAAAATAAAGTTAATACCATAGCTTATGCTTAGATGGGGCGTTTTAGGAACAGGTGAAGTAGCTTTTGACGTGGCATATGCCATCAATTTTGTGCCGAACAATGTGGTCAAAGGAATAGCATCTCGCTCAGAGAAAAATGCAACATGGTTTGCGGAAAACTTCAAAGATGCTAAGGCATACAGTGACTACGATAGTCTTATTCAGGACTCAGATATAGATATTATTTATATCGCTACCCCAAATTCTACCCATGCAGATATGATGCGTAAGTGCATTGCGGTAGGAAAGCACATCTTAGTAGAAAAGCCATTTTGCCTTGATGGAAATGAAGGTCGAGAGATAAAGCAGCTTGCCAATAAGGCAAAGGTCTTCTGTATGGAGGCACTTTGGACTCGGTTTATTCCTGCCACTCAACAAGCGCTAAAGGACATCAAAGAGGGTAAAATTGGTGAATTAAGGCACATAAGAGGTAGTTTCGGCCACGTTTTTTCCAAAGATCGCTGTTTCGATAAGAAGTTAGGCGGCGGTGTACTATTCGATTTAGGAATGTATTTGATCTCTCTTACTTATCCTTTATTAGGTAAACCAGATCTATATCAGTTCATGCCGTACTATGGTAAAACTGGTGTTGATGAACAGGCAGCCTTTACTTTTCGCTATAAAAGCGGTATTATTGCATCTTTCCACTGTAGCTTTCTAAATGATTTAGACAATACTATAGAGTTTTACGGTGAAAAAGGAATACTCAAACTCGGCCCTCCTTTTTACAGGACGTCGCGAGTTAGTTTTAATGTTCAACAAGCCAATGAAAATGCAAATGCAAAGTCCGTTCGGAAAAACCCTTATGGTTATCCTGGACCTATGCAGAAGGCTCCATATTTCAAAGAACGCTTGAAACCAATGTTACCCTCCAAAACTAAACAAAGCAGCATACCGTTTAAAGGAAATGGTTACCATTATGAGATAGTGGAAGTTTATGACTGCATCCAGAAAGGATTGTTTGAGAGCAAAGTTTTACCATTAGATCACAGTATTGATGTGATAGAGATTATGAATAATTTATACGCAAGTGAACCAGCATCGTGAATAAGCAAAAAGTAAACGTAGGATTTGTAGGTTGTGGATTTGTTGTAGACTACTACATGGATACCATTTTTAAATATGATCACATCAATTTGGTTGGTGTCACTGATATTAAAAATGAGCGCTCTGATAAAGTAGCCCAACACTATAAAGTCCCCGCCTTCAAGAGTGCTAAGGAGTTAATTGAAAATACAGACTTAGATATACTCGTTAACCTTACTGATCCGCACAATCACTTTGAAGTCACCAAACTAGCCTTCGAAAACAACATCCACGTATACTCCGAGAAACCCATAACTATGGACATCGAGGAGATTAGAGGTTTATATAAAATAGCGGAAGAGAAAGGTTTATATCTGAGCACTGCGCCGTGCAATCTATTGAGCCCTGCCGCCCAGACCTTACTCAAAGCTGTTCATGATGGTACTGTAGGTCAGCCTCGCTTAGCTTATGCAGAGATGGATGACGGCCCAGTTCATTTGATGAATCCAGAAAAATGGAAATCGAAGATGGGAATTCCTTGGCCTATCGAAGATGAGTTTGAAGTGGGCTGTACATTAGAACATATTGGCTACGTCAGCAGTTGGCTAATAGCTATGTTTGGAAAGGTCGAAGAAATCACTGCCTATTCTGCTTGCTTGGACGATAAGAAGTGTTTTGATTTGTTACAAAAATCTATTGATGCCCCTGATTTTTCTATTGCTATATTAAAGCATGCTTCAGGCGTGATTAGTAGAGTCACTTCTGGCATCATGGCTCCTAAAAACAGAAGTCTACAGGTTATCGGTAACAAAGGCGTTTTGAGTGTAGAAGATACCTGGGACAATTACTGCCCCGTAAAATATGAAAAGTATACCTCTCTAAAATTGAAAGCAAAACGTAAAACATATATCTCTAAAAATCCACTATTTAGATTACTTTTCGGCCTGCGCAAAAAAACGATTACGCCACTCAAAAGAAAGTGGTCAATAAATCCGTTTCACAACAATATGGAAATGGATTTCTGTCTAGGCATATCAGATCTAGCAAACGCTCTCTTACATAAGACAAAACCTACTTTTGATAATGATTTTTCCTTTCACATTAATGAAGTTAGTTTACGCACGCAGTATGCTTTAAATAAAAGTGCTGTTAAGTTGGGTGAATTAGAAAAGGTAAAGCCCGTCGTGATATCTTAAGATCTTATTTCAAATATTTATTTGGGTGTGCCCGCTGATAATTTCGCATAGGGGCGAAATATCAGGGTCGCGCTTTCCATGGGTACGCTTCGCTCCCGTCTCGCTTAGAAAAAAAAGCGAGACTGCTCCTTCGTCGCACCATTCCTATCGCTCACACAAGAAAGTGGTTAATAAGTCAAAACAAAAACCATACTATGTACCTATTCTCAGAACGACTTCCTAATAAACAAGCCAGCTTCATATCGTCTAAGACTAGTCTCAAATTCACCCGTAGTTTGAATTGCGTGTAGATTAAATCGTCCACCAAGAGAAACACCGACAGATATATCATAACGCAATGCTTTCATTACATTTAACCCGAAAGAAACAACTGGCGTAACCCGATTCAGTTCCTCAAAAGAACTAGTAACTGTATTCACCCCTGATGAAAAGAAGTCATTATCTGAATCGAAGGAAGTGAGTTTATTGTCAACTGCACTCAACATCAAAATACCAAAACCAGATTGAAAACCAACATCTAATCCATCTTTCTTAATCAAATCATACTTCCCATAAATAGAAAATTCGAGCGCCGTCAATTTGTGCTCGTTATGAAGATCTAAGACCAGCGAAGTCTCTTCGCTACCCGTATCTCCTATTCTTCTTAGCTGCACCTCACTATCTATAAATCCGAGTGGAGTTGCCATCGTAAGAGATTTAGTATTACTAGAATCATCAGTGGTTTCCGACTTAGTGTCGTAAATAACACTGCTGTTATGACCAGAACTAAAATTAACTTGCTGCACACCAAAAGATGTCCCTAAACTTAACCTTGATCCCAATTCTTTTTCCAGTCCCACATTTACAGACAGCCCATTCCCAGCGGTAGATTGAAAGGCAGCAGGCTCTACTGCATCTGCATACTCCTCATTTAAAATAAACTGCCAGTTGGAATATCCAATGTTACCGACTAGACTAAATCTAGCTTTCTCGTTTACTACAACAGGTTCAAGGAACAGTCCAGCATATGGTAACTTTTTATTTTCAAAAGATGGACTCTCAAGTTCTTGTAAATCATAAACTGTTAAGAAGGTAAAGTTTTGTGTTAATCCATCTTGGTTTAGAAGCGCAGCATTTATGACAATGTTTTCAGTATTTAAGTTTTCAGACTCCCTTTTCAAATCAGCCGTAGATCCATTTTTTACATGATCTTTTGATCTGTAAATTGGCTCACTTATTCGATCATTGATTTGAATAAAAAAATTCTCAGACCCATCATCTAGCGCAGGACTAGATCTATTTTTAATTGGAATCTTAACAGAATGAGTGGATTGAGAATTCGCAACATCATTAGTTTGAGTAGTACTAGGAGTATTTAGGTTTGTAGCTTTATTATTAACTGGCTCATTTTCTTGTTCTGTTACAGAGGCCAATATATTATTTAATTCAATTTTATTTGTTACATCTTTCTTTTGTAAAGTCTCCGTTGAAGGTGTAGCCATCTTCGAATCCTGCCTATTGTTTTTAAGGTAAAACATATAGACTAATAAGGCTACTAGAAATAAACACACTAAGCGTATTAGAACCCCATAGCGCCTTTCACTTTCCTTGCCATTTATACCAGCTTCAATATTAGCTAGTACGCGATCAGAAGGATCCAACCAATTTTCTTTACTAAGCGAACTCCGCTCAAAAGACTTTTTAATATTTTTTATAAAATCAGGCATAGGATTCGAGCGAAGCATAATCAGCTTCTTTTAAACAATTTCGTAATAATTTCTTAGCACGCATTAATTGTGTCTTACTAGTACTTTCTGATATATTTAGTAAGGTAGCTATTTCTTTGTGCGTATATCCATCTAGCACGTATAAGTTAAAAACGGACCGATAACCTTTCGGCAATCCATTAATTACCTTTGTCAAATATTCCAAATTTAGGTTTCCAATGGCATTTGCACGGGCAATAAATTTGTACCTAAAATCTAAAATGTCTTTGAATATAGTTGGGATGGTCTTTTTTCTTAATTTCTTTAAGCATTTATTAATCACAACTTTACTTGACCACGTTTTGAAGTTTGCTCTTTCGTAATCATACTGCTGTAAATCTTTGTAAATAGCTATAAAGGCTTCTTGCAGCACATCCTCTGCTTCTTGGCGATCAGAAATATATCGTAAGCAAGTCAACATATGGGTACGCTTATAGCGGTGATAGAGCGTGCTAAATGCATGCTTATCTCCTCCTAAAACCTTAGATATCACATCAATATCCTTGATGTCATTCCCTTCTTCCATACTCTCTGAACAGCCGATAAATGAAGTTGTTTGAATCAATTTCTATAAAAAATTGGTGGGTTATAATTACTTATAACCCACCTTTTTATGTCTATTGGATTTTAATAATTGGTCTTGAAATAACTTCGTTAGCAAGTTGCATCTTCACATAATACATACCGCTCTCTCTACTACTCAAGTTCAATTCGTAAGTGTATTCTCCTGGCATCTGTGTACCCATTTCAATGTAATCCACTAATCTACCATTCATGTCAAATACTTCAAAATTAACTTCCGTTTCTACGATTGTTGAATACTGCAGCGTAGTTGAATTATTAAACGGATTAGGGCTAAGTTGTAAATCTCCTACCGAAACTGTGTTCACCATAGCATCCATTTGAATTGATCCCCCTTCTTTGAGTTGCGCTATATCGCTTTGATCTATTCCGCCGAACCCATCCCATAATGCAATCGGATATGTACCACCATTAGACAATGCTACATATGGATAGAAAGTACCTTCTGCTACAGAACCCGTAGCAAAAATAGTAAGCGTATTGCTCTTCCACCATTCGATATCTAATTTGTAAGAACCAACCGTCACACTATTATCAGCTGTAGTTACATCCAATCTATAGCCGTTATCCGCAGGTATAAATAGGAAGTCTTCCCCAAATGATCCATAAGCTACATCATCAAAAATGGATGCACCTCCTGATACTACATCCACGTCTGGTGCGTCATACGATCCATGGAATAATTGCACTCCTACTTCTCTTGCATCTGCACTTGGTGTTGCGTTATCAAATATTGCAAACTCAACTGGTACGTCATCTGCTGTATCAAATGTCCCGTGAACACCTACAATGTAGGTCTTATCCGCTTCAAAATTCACAGTTGTGAAAATCGGAGCAGCTGGCTCATACGCTCTTCTAGATCTCAACTCTATTTCTAAATCTACACCCGCTGGAACTTCCACATATGGTGTTGCAGTCAAGTATGCGATAGATGAGATCAACTCGATTCCATTTGCATATACCCCTACCGTTTCATCTTCTGCGTTATGAATAACTTGTACCCTTGCTGTTCCTTCGTTAGGTTCCGCAGCTGGCACCAACACTGCATCTATCACATGCACCACTCCATTTTCTGCTAATAAATCAGCTACAATGACCTGTGCATCATTTACAAATATTCCCTCATCGTTAATCGTAATCGTTACATCTTCTCCCTGTAAAGTCGTTGCAGTCAATCCATCACTTAAGTCTGTAGAACGTACATCTGCTCCCAATACATGGTAAGTCAAGATCGACGCTAAGTCGCCCGTAGGATCCATCAGCAAAGATTCTACCAGGCCTTCTGGTAAGGCTGCGAATGCATCATCCGTCGGTGCGAATACGGTAAATGGTCCTTCTCCACTTAATGGGCCTGCTAATTCTGCTGCGATTACCGCTGCTTCTAATGTATTGTGTATATCACTATCTACAATAATGTCTACTACTGTCGCTGGTAAAGCTGGTGGAGGCGTTAACACTGCATCTATCACATGCACTACTCCATTTTCTGCTAAAATATTTGCTACAATAACTTCCGCATCATTGATAAAGATGCCATCTGTATTTATTGTCACCGTGATGTCCTCGCCTAATAAGGTTGTTGCAACCTGACCATCACTTAAGTCTGCGGCACGCACATCCGCTGCCAACACGTGGTAAGTTAAAATATCTGCCAAATCTCCCGTAGGATCCATCAACAGCATTTCTAGCATGCCGTCTGGCAGTGCATCAAAAGCAGCATCCGTCGGTGCAAATACTGTAAATGGCCCTTCCCCACTTAATGGACCAGCTAACTCTGCTGCAATTACTGCTGCCTCTAAAGTATTGTGATGATCACTTTCTACTATGATATCCACTACCGTTGCTGGTACCGCAGGTGATGGTAACAGCACAGCATCTATCACATGTACTACCCCATTATCCGCAACCAAATCCGCTACAATTACCTGTGCATCATTGATAAAGATTCCATCCGCATTGATAGTGACCGTTACATCATCTCCAAATAATGTGGTCGCAACTTGGCCATCTGTCAAGTCCGCAGAGCCTACATTTGCTGCTAGTACATGATAGGTTAATATGTCTGCTAAGTCACCCGTAGGATCCATCAATAATGCTTCTACAACGCCATCGGGCAGTGCTGCAAACGCATCATCGGTTGGTGCAAATACGGTGAATGGTCCCTCTCCACTCAATGGGCCATCTAATTCTGCTGCAATAACCGCAGCCTCTAAAGTGTTGTGAATATCGCTTTCTACTATAATGTCTACTACAGTGGTTTGCGCAGCCATGAATGCTGGCATTAAGAATAAGCATAAAATTTTAAACATGTTTTTCATAAGATTTTTTTTTTGGTTTAATTTTTCATTACGATATCTTATGTCCATAAACCACTAAAAGGGTTGCATCTAAATTTATTTTATTTGGATTTTTTTTTGTCGTGGACGGAATAGACTATAAGCAAAAACGTAAATGAGGAAGGTAATAGATATGCTAGATGCTTATTGGATTAAGATTTTTGACATGGAGTCTACTTAATTGAACTACCCTTTTTTTTTTGGACAAGCGATGTGAAGGGGTAGTCTGTGCGCAGCTAGGTGTATAAGCAAAAGACCGTAGCGAACGCGTAGCCCGAAAACGTAGCGACCCCGCCTGCGCAAGGTAGCCGAAAAGCAAGCGGGGATGGCCCCAAACCACCTTTAAAACTAAACTTAAAATCGTTAAATTCTGGTGTAATCGCTTATAAATGATGCGTTTGTCGATGGATTGGCTACCTACTTCTTACAAATCCGATGGGAGGCAATTCAATAAGTAGTTTTTAGGTTATATTTGCACACTAAAAATAAACAGAGTGGGCGTACTAATTTTCTTTTTCATTAGCTATATTTTATTGAGTGTCAGTCTATATTTCTTATTTCCAAAGGCGGGAGTGAGTGGTGTGAAGGGATTGATACCTGGAGTAAATTTTGTCGAGTGGTGTAAAATCATCGGCCGTAAACCCGCACATGCGTTGTGGCTACTGTTTCCGATAGTGAATATTTTTGTTCTTGCGGGGATGAGTGTGGACATGATGTACTCGTTTGGGAAGACCAAATTTATCGATAGTGCATTGGCCGTAATATATCCGCCGATTGCATTTTTTAGATTGGCATTTGACGACAAAGAAAAATATAAAGTGGCTGCATATCAAGATGAGCAGGACTATAAACATAAAATACTAGAGGCAGAAAAATCTGGTGATGCTTATGCCCTCAAAAAGTTGGTAAAAAATAATCCGTACCAAAAAGCGCCGGGTCGCGAATGGGGAGAAGCTATAATATTTGCAGTGTTTGCAGCGGCGTTTATTCGTATGTTTTTGATAGAAGCTTATAAGATACCCACGGGATCAATGGAAGGCTCATTACTAATAGGCGACTTTTTATTTGTAAGTAAAGCGCATTATGGTATTCGCACCCCGAAGACAATTGCGATGATTCCGCTACTGCACAATAGGATACCCATAATCGATAAAGAGTCTTACTTGGAAAAGCCTAATTTACCCGATTTCAGATTACCCGCACTGGAAAATATAGACCACAATAAACCAATTGTATTTAACTATCCAGAGGGCGATAGTGTGTATGTAATCCCTGGTCGTACATATAGTATATATGACGCAAGAAGAAGACCGAATCTGGCGGAACAGATAAAGGCGAATAGAATAAAACTGGATACCCGTCCCGTAGATAAAAGGGATCACTATATAAAGCGTTGCATAGGTATGCCTGGAGATTCCCTTCAGATCATAGATACCCAAGTGTACATCAATGGGAAGGCAGCCGAAAACCCAACTAACTTACAGTATAAGTATCTCATGTATCCTAATGGGGTAAATATCAATAAGGAAAAATTGGTAGAATGGGGAATTTCACCCAACTACGATATCGATGAGCAAAGAGGAGTCTTTATTTTGACCTTAAGCAACGCGGAACTAGATAAAGTACAAAGTCTAGATCCAAAAATCAAACTTGAACGCGTACAGAATCAAGCTGGTGGTGCATTTCCACATTCGAATATTTCTAAGAATTGGACAGTGGATGATTTTGGCCCTATCTATATTCCACAGAAAGGGGCAACGACTAAATTGACCCCAGAAAATTTAGCCTTTTACCAACGAATCATAGAAGTATATGAGGGCAATACTTTCCAACGGAAAGGCAATACTTTTTTTATTAATGGAAAGCAAAGTGACAGCTATACTTTTCAGCAAGATTACTACTGGGGTATGGGAGACAACAGACATAGCTCGGAAGATAGCAGGTACTGGGGTTATGTGCCGCACGATCATATCGTAGGAAAGCCGCTGTTTATCTGGTTCAGTACTACGGATGGGGATTTCCGAAATGGAATAAACTGGAGTAGGATTTTTAGTGGAGCGACGAAAATGTGATTCTAGGTGCTAGGCGCTAGCTTTTCCAGGTTTTAGTTTTAGAAAAAGTCTGCACTTTTTGCGCTTGACTTTTATCGGTATTTACTTTGAATATCATTGAATTAGTCAACTGTACTAAAACCATATCGGGTTTGGGGTGTAGTAAGAGATATTATCCTTATTTTCATCAAAATTTTAGCTCAGATGAGATCACTGTTATTTATCCTTTTAAGTATTATTTTCTTCAGTACTAGCTATGCACAAGCTCCTCAGCGATGGACTTCTGGTGACATATATCACGGAATAGAAAGGCTCAATTTTTTGGGGTCTGCACTTTATGTAGCTGCTCACCCTGATGATGAGAACACGGGTATGATAAGTTACTTATCCAATCATGTAAAAGCAAATACGGCATACTTGTCTTTAACTAGAGGAGATGGTGGGCAAAATCTGATTGGTACGGAACTCAAAGAATTGCTCGGTGTCATACGCACTCAAGAGTTGCTAGCAGCTCGTAGAATGGATGGTGGTCAGCAATTTTTTAGCAGAGCCAATGACTTTGGATATTCAAAGCATCCAGACGAAACACTTGCTGTATGGAATGAAGATGAGGTGCTTGCAGATGTCGTATGGAATATCCGTAGATTTCAACCAGATGTAATAATCAATAGATTTAAACATGACACGCCAGGCAGTACGCATGGTCATCACACCTCCTCTGCAGTACTATCTGTAAAAGCTTGGGATCTACTCAACGATCCATCCGCCTATCCTGGGCAACTGGAATTTGTAAATACATGGCAGCCGAAGCGATTATTTTTTAATACCAGCTGGTGGTTTTATGGAAGTAAAGAAAAATTTGCTGCTGCTGATAAGAGTAGATTGATCAATGTCGATGCTGGAGTTTATTATCCAAACAAAGGAATGTCAAATGGTGAGATCGCAGCGATTAGTCGTGCACAGCATAGATGTCAAGGTATGGGACGATCTCTATCTAGAAGTAGTAGAAATGAATTTTTGGATGTACTTGAAGGCGATGTACCTACGGATGGTAAGAATATTTTTGAAGGGATAAATACGACTTGGTCTAGATTAGATGGCGGAGATGCTATCACTGGCATGATCGAAAATGTCCTCGCAACTTACAATTATGCGGCACCATATGAAAGCATACCTGCTCTCGTAAAAATATATAAAAAGATAAACGGATTGAAAATTAGTAATTGGAGAACCGTCAAGTTAACTGAAATAAGAAATATCATAGCGCAATGCGCAGGATTATATGTGGAAGCTGCCTCGGATAACTACTACCTTACTGCGGGGCAAGATATGGAACTGACCTGTGAATTTACAAACCGCTCCCCTATTGACATTAGCTTGTCCAAAGTATCATTTATCGGAATCAAAAAGGATAGTATTCTAAATCTGACTTTAGCTAATGGAGAAGAAAATAAGTTTTATCTTAAAACTTCTATTCCTAAAAATGCAAAAACTTCGGGACCTTATTGGTTGGAAGAAAAGGGATCTGTAGGAATGTACAAAGTAAAGGACCAAATAAATATAGGAAAGCCTATCTCTGATGATCCGATCATTATGATCTATGATATGGTGATTGACGGAGTGACTATCAAGTACGAAATGCCTGTCATTTATAAATCTGTAGACGCTGTAATGGGTGAGCAGTATAGGCCTCTGGAAATAATTCCTGCTGTATCTGTAGCTATCGATGAAAAGGTGGTGGTATTTGCCGATGATCAGGGTAAATCAGTTAATGTAAAGGTAAAAGCAGGTAAAGCAAATGTTTCAGGTGAGGTAATGCTTGATTTGCCTCGAGGTTGGAAATCTTTTCCTGTGATGCAAAAATTTGATATCGCTAAACCAGAGCAGGTACAATCTTATCAATTCCAAGTGACTCCGCCTAGTACACAGAGTGAAGGCACCTTAACCGTTAAGGCAAAGCTAGATGGTAAGACTTACAGCAAAGAAATGATAATAATAGACTACGATCATATTCCTACCCAAACTGTTTTCTTGACTGCAGATGCAAAAATTGTAAAACTAGATATCCAGAAAAAGGGACAAAAGGTGGCATACGTTATGGGTGCAGGAGACAAGATTCCTGAAAGTCTAAGACAGATAGGTTACGATGTAGATGAGTTGGACGACGATAATATAAATGCGGCCAACTTAGCAAAATATGATGCCTTGATTATAGGTATTAGAGCCTACAATACGAGAGATCAGATCAAGTTTCAGCAAGAAATTTTTATGGACTATGTGAAAAATGGGGGTACAATGATCGTGCAATACAATACTGGTCATAGACTGAAAATACCAAGTGAGCAATTGGGGCCATATCCCTTTCAGATAAGTAGAGATAGAGTTGCAGTGGAAGAAGCAGAAATTCGTTTTCTAGCTCCAGATCACGCTTTACTAAACAAACCTAATAAAATAACCTCTGCCGATTTTGAGAATTGGGTGCAGGAGCGTGGACTATATTTTCCTGATGAATGGGCAAAAGAGTACACTCCTATCCTATCTAGTAACGATCCCGGTGAAGATGCGAAGGATGGTGGACTCTTGGTGGCTAAATATGGTAAAGGCCACTATATTTATTCTGGATATGCTTGGTTTAGAGAATTGCCAGCAGGTGTGCCGGGAGCTTATCGAATATTTGCCAATATGATAAGCATAGGTAAAGAAGATGTTAAGCCTTAATTATGGGTTCACTCTGAAAACTCACAAAATCAAGAATATTGCTTTTGGCGATATTTTTCATTTTCGAAATTTACTGATGCGCAGGCCTCACTGAGAGATATTGCATGCTACTGCTAGCTGGCAGTAGTTCCCTTCCTATATTGATCCACAGGACCGCGGATTCAATATTGCTGCATCGGAAGATCACATCCAAAATATTACATATTTTACAATTTATTAGTTTTCGGAGTGGACTCAATTATTGATTTTAATTATTAGGGTGTCATTCGACATGGGCTCCCTGAAATTAAATTAAATCCGATATTTTCTAACGCTCAGTACCAAAATCGAAAACCCAGTATTTACCTACTTTAGCAATACCAACTTGTTTGAAATTTGGGCTAGACATCACCTTACAGTGAGAAGGACTATTTTTGAAAGCCTCGACTACTTCTGCAGGTGTCGGTGGTCCTTTAGCCACATTTTCTCCATAGTAGGATGCGTCGTAGTCAGCTTCCTCCAATCGTTGTCCTAAGTTAGAACCATTACTACCTTCGTGCGTCAGCTTATCGTTATCAAACATGTCTTGAGCATGTGCTTCGGCGGCAGCATCTAGATTTGGGTGCCACTGTAGAGGTTCAGAAGAATCATACATTTCTCCTCCACAGTTATTTCCCTCTGCTCTAAATTCATTGATTAGCTCAAGTGTTTCGTGCTCAAAGTCAGACATTTCTTGACTAAAGTCTTCAACTTCAGTTTCTTCAAAATTAGATTCAAATGGAATATTCTCTTCATCGCTAGTACAGGATACAAGAAATGCAAAGGCAGTTAAAAAGCAAAATAGCTTATACATATCAAGATAAGTTTTATTAGTTGAATAAATTGAAAACAGTATGTCAGGAGGGAGCTTGTGTGGAAACAAAAGACAAGGTCTATTAGCAGCAAATTCTTATATTTGATCTTACTAAGTGTAAAAATCTACGTACAAGTGTGACAGAACATTTTTTTACATTAAAAAAGCTGTTAATATGCCTGAAAGTAAAGCCAATGAAGAAGATCCACCTATCTTGGGTACATGGAACAGGATGTATATTCTCGTTATTATTGTACATTTTGTGATAATAGGCCTGTTTGTTTTATTCACAAAGTATTATTCCTAATAAACCACCTACATGCATATTATAGATTGGATAGTACTCCTAGGTACCTTATTGGCGATAGTGCTTTATGGACTTTATAAAACTCGAAAAGTTGATAACGTAAAGAGTTATTTAATGGGAGATAAAGATCTCCCTTGGTGGACAATTGGCTTATCTATCATGGCTACGCAAGCCTCTGCGATAACCTTTCTTTCTACGCCGGGCAAGGCTTATGAAGATGGTTTGGGTTTTGCACAATTCTATTTTGGGCTGCCAGTGGCTATGGTCATCTTGTGTATATTTATCTTACCTGTTTATTATAGGTTAAACGTATATACTGCCTATGAGTACTTAGAGGAAAGATTTGACATCAGAGCAAGGACCTTGACGGCTTGTCTATTTCTGATTCAGAGAGGTCTCGCGGCAGGAATAACCATATTTGCCCCTGCCATTATTTTATCTAATATTATGCAGTGGGATTTGAATACCACTATACTATTGATTGGTGCAGTGGTAATATTCTATACCGTGTTTGGAGGAACTAAAGCTGTCAGTGTTACGCAAAAACAACAGATGATCATTATTCTGATCGGGATGGTTATCGCAGCGGTCATCATAGTGTTTAAGCTACCCGCAGATGTGTCCTTTAAGGATTCTCTTTCCTTAGCAGGTAAGATGGAAAAACTCAAAGTGGTCGACTTTACATTTAACCTAGAAAAGAGATATACTTTTTGGTCGGGCATGTTAGGAGGCGTTTTTCTGTTTCTATCTTACTTTGGTACAGATCAGTCGCAGGTACAGCGGTATCTATCTGGTAAAAGTCTGAGCGAAAGTAGAATGGGATTGCTTTTTAATGGCATGATCAAAGTTCCGATGCAGTTCCTCGTTTTGTTTGTAGGAATATTGGTATTTATGTTCTTTCAGTTTCAGCGCCCTCCTATTCACTTTAATGATGCAAATATTATCAAAGTGCAAAATTCCACTTACAGTCAAGAATTGGAAGGTCTAGAAAAAGAATTCGATGTAGTATTTGCGGATAAGTTAGAAAGTCTTTCGCTTCTTTCTGCAGAGATCGATAAACAAGATGAGACAAGAATTGAAAACGCAAAGCTGGCTTATGAGGCCAACTTAGGGAGGGATTTAGCCCTGCGGGAGGAAGTAGATGAACTAATCCTCAAGGTCGATAAGGACGCTATTGTTAAGGATAGCGATTACGTTTTTATCACTTTTATCATTAATTATTTGCCTATTGGTATGGTAGGTCTATTGCTGGCGGTAATATTTTCTGCTGCGATGTCCTCTACTGCTTCAGAGCTGAATGCACTGGCCACTACTACCGTGATAGATATTTACAAGCGTAGTATAAAACCAGGTCTATCGGATAAGTCTTATTTGCTAGCTTCAAAATTGTTTACTGTTTTTTGGGGCGTAGTCGCTCTCATTTTTGCGATGGCAGCATCCTTATTTGATAATCTTATAGAGGCGGTCAATATCATAGGTTCCATATTCTATGGGACAATCTTAGGAATATTTTTCGTAGCCTTCTTTTTTAAAACGCTTACCAATAGCACGCGTATTTTGAGTCTCTTTACTATGGGCTTGTTTGTAGGGATTATTGCCACATGCGTACTTCATTCTGATTATATAGAACTTAATTTCCCTGAACTTTTTGATTACGATGTACCTATCATATTAAGTTTAATGGGCGTAGGCGCTTTGATTGGCTACTTTATCACAAATAGGTACTTCAAAACTATAGATGGAGAGGCCGTTATTGTGGGTGCCATCGTTGCCGAATTTATTGTTATTTCTATCTACCTCTTAAACGAATACGAATATATCAATCTGAGCTATTTGTGGCTGAATTTAATAGGCTGTGTGCTGGTGGTGTTCGTTAGTTTGTTTTGGCAGAATTATAAGGAAGTAGGGAATGTCAATCGGACCTAAGAGCTCTCTTTAACGTACTCTTAATTACTCGAATAGCCTAACTCAAAAAAGGTATAGATATCTTCGATATCTATACCTTTTTTGATAGTAGAATTTGTAGACCCTACTTATGTGATTTTTCCGCTATTAGATGCTAGCCATTCAAACTCATTCTGATTTTCTTTTCTAAGACATTTACGTCTTCTTTAATAGTCATATCTGTATCCAGCAGGTCTTGTACTGTTTTGCAAGAGTAGATTACGGTGCTGTGATCCCTGCCCCCGAACTGATCTCCAATCGCTTTGAGGGATTTATTGGTTAAATTCTTCGCCAGATACATGGACAGCTGCCTAGCTACTACTATAGAGCGCTTTCTAGTTTTTCCCGCGAGTTTTTCAACAGGAACGTTGAAATGATCTGCCACGAGGTTTTGAATAAACTCAACGGTAATTTCTTTATTAATCTCGTTGATAAACTTTTGTATTACCTCTTTAGTAAGTTCCAAATCTATTTGACGGTTATTGAGTGAAGATTGCGCAGCTAAAGAAACGAGTACGCCTTCTAGCTCTCTGATATTATTTTTAATGTTGTAACAGATGAACTCTACTACATCATTATCTAGCTCTATTCCTTGACGTGTCATTTTAGACTCCAATATAGCGATTCTGGTTTCTATATCTGGAGCTTGCAAGTCTGCTGATAAGCCCCACTTGAAACGGCTAATCATTCGATCTTCCATGCCGTCTAAATCTTTGGGCGCACGATCAGAAGTAAAAATCAGCTGTTTCCCGTTTTGGTGCAACTGATTAAATATATGAAAGAATATCTCTTGAGTTTTCTGCTTGTTGGCTAAAAATTGAATGTCGTCAACAATCAATACATCGATCATTTGATAGAAATTCACAAACTCATTGACTGCACCATTCTTGATGGACTGGATCATTTGGTTGGCAAACTTCTCAGAAGAGACGAAAAGTACATTCTTTTCAGGTTTGTTGATCTTTACCTCATTTCCTATTGCTTGTGCAAGATGCGTCTTACCTAAGCCTACATCACCAAAGATCACCAGAGGGTTAAAAGCAGTACCACCTGGTTTTTTTGATATGGCCATACCCGCTGAGCGAGCAAGTCGATTGCAATCCCCCTCTATATAGTTATCAAATCGATAATTCTTATTAAGCTGAGGATCTATGGATAATTTTTTAATCCCTGGTATAATAAATGGATTTTCTATAGCAGCTGAATTTACTTTGCCCACATTGTTAGTATTAATTTGATCTGCAATTCTGTTCGCCTTAGGGGATGCTGACTTTTTTTGGATAGCGTTCAATCTTATTTGATATTCAAGCTTGCCAGTAGAGCCTAGTTCATCACGAATGGTTTTTTTGAGTAAAGCAACGTAGTGCTCTTCTAGCCACTCGTAGAAAAATTTATTAGGTACTTGGATGGTTAATGCATCATCAATCAACTGTATTGGCCTGATAGGTTCAAACCAAGTTTTGAAACTTTGGGTGTTCACATTTTTTTTAATAGTGTGCAGACACTTGTCCCATACAGTATTGATGTCTCTTATCATTCCCTTTAAAATAAATATTATTAAACAAACTTTTTAAGAAGTAATTTCGAGATAATTTTTCGAAATTCTTGATCTATATTTTCGTAATTAGAGAGATACTTTAGAAAGGAAGATAGTGTTTCAATTACTATTAAGTCTAGAAGTATGTAGGGCTCTGTATTATTACGCAAGACTGTAAAGATGCAGAAATTTTAGCGCAATTTACTAAGAGTTGTTAGAATGATTTCAAAAATTATTTTTGCCTATTCATCTCCTTATCAACAATGTAAGCAAGTACTTGACAAACAAAATTCTGTTGTCATCACTTTATAAATAAGTGACTTGTTCTTCTGTTTGATTACTAGTCGCTTTTTATTCTTTGCTTGAAGTAATCTTGCAAGCTCAAAAAAAAGCATCACTTATTTAATGACATTAAGGGAGGCCGTAAATTTTTCTTTCCACAACGAATAACAATTTCGATTGCGATTATTTTATCACTTGAGGATTACAACTGACACACTTGTTTTTGAAGTTCTTTTCGAACTGCACTTCCATCTGACCTAACATAATACCTGCCCAGCCAACTTGATTTATATGAACCATTTTTCCAGCTTGATTTGCAATCATGGTAGGTTCTTTTAAAAAGGTATGAGTATGACCACCTAAAATAAGGTCTATATTTTTTGAACCCGCTGCAAGATCATGATCCGAAACTTTGTCTCCTCTATATTTGTATCCCAAATGTGAAAGACATATTACATAATGACAGCCTGCCTCTTGTTTTAAAAACGCTGCCTGCTTATTTGCGGCCTTTATCGGATCAGAATATATAGTCTCCTTATACAGTGTCTGAGGTACTAAACCTTCTAACTCAATTCCTACACCTGTAACCCCTATTTTGACATCTCCCTTCTGGAAAACGCGATATGGTATTACTTGATCATGCATAATCGTATCAGAAAAATCATAGTTAGCGTTGATTAGTTTAAAGCTTGCGTGTTGCATTTGCGCTTTCAAACCATCTATACCTCCATCAAAGTCATGATTCCCGATAGTAGCGGCGTCATATTTCATTTCGCTCATAAGCTTGAACTCTATCTCTCCACCGAAAAAATTGAAGTAGGGCGTACCCTGAAAGATATCTCCGCAATCCACTAAGAGAACGTTATTTTTCTCTGCTCGAATCTTGCTGATCAGTTTTGCTCGCTTTGCCGCACCACCTAAACCCGCATACTTACTCCCGTCTTGAGGAAATGCTTCTATCCTACTGTGTACATCGTTAGTATGCAAGATAGTAAGTGTGCTAGTCTTGGGTATGTAAAATGCGGAGGCGTTCAAGCCCGTGGATAGGCCTATCGTTACTAAACTTCCTTGTTTTATAAATGTCCTTCTTCTCATGATTTACTATATCTAACTTATCTAACAATTCTGCCTTCAATTTTTGATTTGATTACTCCATCTCTCGTGGCAGCATCCACAAACATGTCTCTCAATAGTACTGGATAAACAGTACGCTCGCACCCTACTAAAAATGGACAATCACTTCCTCCATTTGCAATATAGTCAGGTAGTGCTACATTGTATATGCGATCAGTCAAGGGTTCATCATTGATTTCAACTACTACCGCCTTATCGTTCTTAATTTCCATATAGAAGTTCTTTGAAACTGGCCATCCGCCACTATCCGCCACCCGATCCAAAAATGCCATCAACAATTCTCTATCTAAATGGACTACCACGAGGGCATTATCGAAAGGCATGAGTTCAAATATTTTTCCTTTAGTAATATCTCCCTTTCGCAACATCGGGATTCTTATTCCACCTGCGTTCTGCATCGCAAAATCTATAGGTTCATCGCTGAGTTCATTTGCCTTATCCAATATCACATCCGACATCCAGTTACCCAGTCTACTTTCTGGCCTATTCTTAGGCATATCCTCAGGGCAAGTAGCAATGACTTTATTCATCTCCGCATCCAGCTGCATCTTGTATGGGTTTATCATTTGTTGCACCTGCTCAGACACTTCTGCAGTGGAATCCATTCTGATGCTGGTGTAATCCGCTTGGGCGGTGTGCCAGACTTTGGTGCAGCTCCCAAGAGATAGGGCTACTATAATTGATAATAAAAAGAAGAGATTTCTCATGATGCTCAATAATTTGATGCAAGATAACGCCTGCGGGTTTGGTTTCCAATCTAGTGTGTGTGAAATGTGGATTAAATATTAGCAAGCGCGACTCACCGAAGGTGACTAAGCACGTCGCGCAGAGCGCGCAAGGACTAGTGGTGGTAGTGGCATCCCGTTTTTTTTTGCCCTTCGCAAAAAAAGCGGGATATAACGGACGACACGGTGACCTGACCGAATGGTATATACGACGAAAGGAGTATACACCATGAGCGTCACGGGTAAGGCCCCCGAAGAAAATATCGAAACAGACCCAAATTGTAAATATGATGCGTTTAAAATAAAGTCCCAGGCTTGGCAGGAGATTCCAAGTTGAGATGCTTGTATGCTTTCTCCGTGACCTCTCTGCCCCTAGGGGTGCGCTTGATAAATCCCTCCATAATCAAGAAAGGTTCATGCACCTCCTCGATCGTACCAGCCTCCTCACCGACTGCTGTAGCAATGGTCGTGATGCCGACAGGGCCGCCCTTGAACTTATGGATGATGGTACTCAAAATACGGTTATCCATCTCGTCCAATCCAAAGCTATCTACGTTCAGCGCCTCTAATCCATACTTAGCAATTTTATGATCAATGGTTCCATTGCCTTTCACCTGCGCAAAATCTCGGATACGACGCAAAAGTGCATTGGCGATACGGGGTGTCCCTCTGCTACGGCGTGCGATCTCATGGTTTCCTTCCTTCGTAATGGGAATCTCTAAAATAGCTGCAGATCGAGTTATGATAATTTCTAAAGTAGGGATATCGTAATAGTCGAGCAGACAATTGATCCCGAATCTGGCACGCATAGGAGCCGTCAATAAACCCATCCGAGTAGTCGCCCCGATGAGCGTAAAGGGGTTGAGCGAAATCTGAATACTCCGCGCACTCGGCCCTTGGTCAATCATCACATCTATATGGTAGTCTTCCATAGCGGAATACAGGTACTCCTCGATCACATTATTGAGTCGGTGAATCTCGTCTATAAAAAGTACATCGCCCTCTTCTAGATTGGTCAATAGCCCTGCGAGGTCTCCGGGCTTTTCTAACACTGGCCCTGAAGTAACTGTCAACTTCGAGCCCATCTCATGGCTAATAATATGAGACAGCGTCGTCTTCCCCAAACCAGGAGGGCCATGCAGCAAAACATGATCCAAGGCCTCTCCTCTCATCTTTGCCGCTTGGATAAAAATAGATAGATTCTCTACAATCTTAGGCTGCCCAGAAAAGGCCTCCAGATCGTAGGGACGCAAGGCGCGCTCTACCTGCTTTTCCTCCGTGGATAAGTAAGCAGCATTGGGATCATTTATTGGAAAATCCATAATTTATTTTCGAGATGGTGGTTTAGTAGCGTGGATAACTTTACCCTCGCCTAGATTCTTAATTGTCTTTGTACATTCGCTTAGCGCTTTTCCACGTGCCGTGCAGATTAAGTTGCCTTGGCAATCATATAGTAACTTTTGCCTACCATTATCTAGTAAATAAGCCCAGCCGTCCGTCAGGTAACTGAAACGCGTCACCATATATGGATTCATATCTTTGGCGATGCGTTGCAGCCACTTGGACTTAGAGAAACTATCTACTTTCACGCAGGCTTGCTTTGCAGGCTTTACACCTCCCGTCTGACCGACTAGAGTGATGCAGGTTACAGAAACAATAGCCGACTCCATCATACAGGCGCTGACACCGTCACGAACAATATTATAGTCAATCGTCACCGCTTGATTGGTGGCTAGTTTGAAGTCTAGTATGGGCATATCATTTGGGAGTAGTTTGTCTCCATTGTTGAGTACAAACATAAATCCACACCCATCTTGCCCAGCAAAGTCTTGCACCATCGCCGTGGTTCCGCAGGCTTCTGTCTCGGCAGCAACATCTTTTTCAGGAGGCGTAGTTTCTCCTTGTTGCGTACTCCGTGGCGGGCAACTACACAGCAAAAAGCAGCTTAATAAGGAGATAAACGAAAGTAATTTCATGTTGATATTTTTTATTTTGATTTGATCACGCTCCCAGGTTTTGCTAACCTATCCGTTTCTATGAGTACGGGTATGATTTCTTCTAATTGGGCTGCATCGATATCCTTGAGTATAATTTTCTTTTCCGCATCTAGGATAAAAATCTTAGGTGTATTTTCCGCCATATACTTCTGTACAAATCTACTACTTAAATCTTTATCTACCGTATTTATCCAGCCACCCAAATCATTTTCTTTAACGTAGTCCCAGCAGCCTGCCGTTTTAGCTCCTACTTTGGTACATCCAGAAAATATCTTTAGGCCTGTACTTTTATACTTTTCCCAAAAAGACTTCATGTAAGGCATGGACGCTTTGCAGTGCGAGCAGTTTGGTTGCCACAGATATAAAATAGTGATCGGTGCGTCCACGTCGTATAGTGCTATAGGGGTTCCGTCTTCAAGCTCCATATCTATCATCGGAGCTGGCTCGCCTAGTAACAAAGGTTTTCGCTTGCGCACATCTTCTAGCATTTCAGCTAGATCCTCTTGTTTTACCCAAGGAGCCATTCCTTTCGCATAATAATTGTCTACAACGTGTACGTATACTGCATCCATACCAATAAAATCTGAACTGGCATACTCTAACATGATGTGATCAAGGTAAAACTTAAAATTCTTAGTACCAGGTTTCATTTTTTCAAGTACCTCATCGATACTAGCGTTAATAGTCGGGATATCCTGTGGTGTCAACTGTTCTAGATAATAAAAAACTTTGTTGAACAGAGATTCAGAATTGAGTAAGCGTTCATCTGAAAGATCAACGTGATCAAAGTAATGGTCTTTGCGGAAAAAGAACTTTTGTCTCCTGACATCCTCCTCCGATCCTTCAAAGTCAGGTACCTCCGTTTCTATTTCCATACGCATCAGTTGCTCAACCAATGAGCCATCCACTCGATCTATATATGCATTCCTTTGCGTAGAAAGCGCTCTGACTTTTTGGGAGAATTTTTCCATTACTTGCGCTCTGGTAGTTTCATCGATATCCTCTCGGAGACGATCATTGAGGGCTGTGAGGTTCTCTACAGATTCGTTAGAGCTCCGCACATAGGTTTGGTAGATGTCGTTGTACTTTGAATTTTCAAATTTTGTGGCTCCGTATAGATTAGCTGCATCTGCATGTAAACTAAAGTGCTGATCATCAACATCTATAATAAAAGAGATGAATTCATTTTCTGGCATGAGGACTGCCAGATACACCCCAGCAGGTAAGGGCTCCACAGATTCATGGACAAACTTACCAGGTGCAACTGCTTGTAGCGTATCTACTACTGGATAACGATTGAGGAATTCATGAGCCAACACTAGCTGCTGGTTGCTGTAATTATCGATATTGATATCAATTTTATGGCCATTTTGTGCAACTCCATTCACACAAACCAGTAGGTATATAAGGACTCCGATGAAGGGTTTTACGATTGAACTTTTCATATTTCAAAATTAGTGCAATTATGTGAATGAACGCTAAAAACGGCGCTTTTTTGCATTATTTTGTTAATTTTGGGGCGTTTTGAGCGCAAAAGTGATAAAAAATGATGCGCAGCATCAATAAATAAAACTTGAGGACTCAAATTTTTAACCAATAAAATTCCAGACTCTATGAGTGGTTCAAAAATAACAATAACTCGCAGAAAAAAGTTAAGTGTACCCAATGATCCTATTATACCTTATATTGTGGGAGATGGAATCGGACCTGATATCTGGAAAGTAGCTCAAAAGGTTTTTGATGCAGCTGTCGCGAAGGCATTTGATGGCAGTCGCAAAATTCATTGGAAAGAAGTTTATGCTGGTCAAAAAGCAAAAGATCGAAAAGGAGAATGGCTACCACAGGCTACTTTGGACATTATGCGTGATCATCTCGTATCCATCAAGGGTCCATTGACGACCCCAGTAGGTGGCGGTATCCGTTCACTCAATGTTGCCCTCCGTCAAAAGCTTGACTTGTACGCATGCGTGCGTCCAGTAAAGTGGTACAAAGGTGTTCCTTCTCCAGTGAGAAAGCCAGCTTTAGTGGACATGGTTATTTACAGAGAAAATACGGAAGATATTTATGCAGGTATTGAATACTTACATGGTACAGAAGAAAACGAAAAGGTAAAGTCCTTCTTGATTAACGAGATGGGTGCCAAGGGCATTCGTTTTCCCAAGTCTGCGTCTATAGGTATCAAGCCTGTTTCTATAGAAGGTACAGAAAGACTGGTACGTGCGGCCATCAAAGGTGCTTTAAATAGTAAAGCGACATCTGTGACTCTAGTCCACAAGGGTAATATCATGAAATTTACCGAAGGTAAATTTAAAGAGTGGGGTTACGCATTGGCTAAGCGCGAGTTTGGCGCTACAGAATTGGACGGTGGTCCATGGCAGGTGATTGATCACCGTGGTCGTAAAATCGTGGTCAAGGATGTGATCGCAGATGCATTTTTACAGCAGATATTATTGAGACCTGCAGAGTACGATGTAATCGCTACGCTGAACTTAAATGGTGATTATATTTCTGATGCACTTGCCGCTATCGTAGGTGGTATCGGAATCGCTCCAGGCGCCAATATCAACTACGAGACGGGTGTTGCTATCTTTGAGGCCACCCACGGAACTGCCCCTAAGTATGCAGGTATGGATAAAGTAAATCCAAGTTCTGTGATCTTATCAGGTGTGATGATGCTAGAATATATGGGTTGGAAAAGAGCGGGTAAAATGATCGAGCGTGGCCTTAAAGGTGCGATCAAAGCCAAGCGCGTCACCTATGACTTTGAACGACAGATGAGGAATGCTACATTACTCAAGACTTCTGAGTTTGGGGACGAGATCATCAAGCACATGTAATCAAATCAACGAAATCTACAAAAATATATAGAAGAGGTTGCTCGTGAGGGTAGCCTCTTTTTTTTTGGGCGATCCCTGCGGGCCAGGCTATGCGTGGGTACGCGTGCCGCTCCCGTCCCGATATGTAGAGCCGTTGCAGTGCAACGGCTCTACATATCGGGACCGCCTCCTTCGTCGGCGCCACTCCTATCCTTATCGCGCATCCGCCGCATGCCTATTAAAGTTTTCTTAAAGCATGCGTAAAATTCCATCGTATGCTTAAAGTATATTATTATTGATAAAATTAAACAGATGAAAACTACGCCCCTAATATCTCTTGTCCCTATTGTATTTATTATTTATTTTCTTTCGTCTTGCACTCCCGATCCCAATCCAGACATAGCTATTAGTCAATCCGTTTTACCAGGGGTATGGAATGTGGAGTCTGTAGAAATTATGCGCCGAGCCGGAGGTGTTCGATTTCGTGGTGAGTTGATCGAGCGGGATACTATCTTAGAAGATATGGGTACACTTACTATTCCCAATTTCCTGGTAGATTCGCTCGCGCTAGATGGACCAGATATAATAGAGTGCAGCTATACACTTGATGATGAATCTGAAGTTGTCCTGATAGAATCTATCTTCGCCTCCAGTGACCAACTTGTTTGCTACTTCAGACGAGATGGTTTCATCATAGATAACGAGGACGATTCTGCTATCAAAAAATTCTTAGATGATACAAGATTATTTTATAAAAATTATTATGCTGAGATTATTGATACAGAGACTGTTGAGTTGTTCGATTTAAATGATGGGAGCGGAATGGTTAGGCTGAAGAAAAATTGATTAATAACATGAGACCCAATATTCATTTAACAAGCCTTTGCCTGCTTTGCCTTTTAAGTTTTTCATGTAGTTATAACCCAGTAGAAAAAAGTTGCAAATAATACAATAAACACGTATATTTGTTAAAATGATAGATACGTATGAATACTAAATTAACATTATCAATTGAAAAAGAAGTAATAGAGGCTGCAAAAGAATATGCAAAGTCCCAAGGACGGAGTTTATCAAATGTAATTGAGGAGTACTTGAAATCTGTTACAAAAAGGAATAGTAAGAGTAAGAAGAAAGAACATAAATTTAATTCTTTAATAGAAGAACTTAGTGGGTCTGTTAAACTTCCTGCAAATAAAACATATGATGATATTATGACAGAAGCACTTAGAGAAAAATATTTGAAGTAATGAAAATATTTCTTGATTCAGATGTGCTACTTGATCTATTCTTAGGAAGAGAGCCGTTCCTCGAAGATATAAAATGGATTCTTGAATTATCCTTGAACAATAAATACAAACTGTATACATCATCATTAGTTATTGCTAATATTCACTACCTCATATCTAAAATTTTAAATACAACTCACGCATTTGATAAGGTGGATAAACTACTTACTTTCATAAAGATTTTAAATGTCGGAGAAAGTGAAGTAAAGAGTTCGATAAGCTCAAAATTTAAAGACTTTGAAGATGGCATTCAAAATTTCTGTGCATTAAATTCAAATATGGAAATTATAATTACAAGGAATATAAAAGATTTTAAGCATAGCAAGTTATCAATATTAACACCTAAAGAATTTATAGTTAAATATAAAAAGTAAAGTACCGGGCTATAACATGCGGTAATCATGTCATGCCTCGCTAGCGCTCCGACACGCCAGATACCGCAGAACCGTTAT
>ENA-ORXT01000501-ORXT01000501.1-marine-metagenome-genome-assembly--contig:-NODE-501-length-61819-cov-183.301092_pt1 | contig 61819 bp, 65 predicted proteins | sample MGYA00237868_ERZ511482 | MGnify/ENA metagenome assembly ERZ511482 | reverse complement strand
AGAGTCCTTTGGAACTCAATCATAAATTCATCGACAATACAGAAAATATCAGTAACTTGAGTTTTGAGAATCATAGGGAGAATATTTGTTAATTGACTGGTAATCAAATGTTTAAGATACAAAATCTCCCTATTTCTACCTAATGTATTTAAATAAAAATAATATATAAAATACTAATATTCAGTTAGTTATTAATCGAACTCAGGTTAATAGAACAATTGAATGGCAATATATATTATCAGATTTGTTGTGATACACTTTTCGAACCAGGTGAAAGCATAGAGAACTTTAAGATCGCAAGTCAGATCCGCTGCGAGTTAGCCTCACAACTGAACATAGTCAAAGTAGAAACGATATTGTTGAGTTACTGGAAGCCTTATATGTCTAATCTCAACAGCATCACCTGTGATGCCATCTGCTATGAGAGTAGTATCAAATAAATACCCAACAGATGTGAAGCTTCTCATGGATAGAGTCATGTGGACATATGATCAGTTACAAGGAATATGTAAAAGAAAGAAACTTAGAATGCCCAGAACCAAGTATAGAAAATGGGTAGCTCGGGGTATCATTTATAGCAAGATGAAGCAGAAGCGAAAAAAGAAGCGTCGCCCATTGCTTAGAGGATTACTGCGTTTACTGGATAAATTAACAGGCATACAAGATGGTCTGGAGCACATATATGGCTATCACTCTAAGAAAACAAAATACATAAGACGACGAGATACCATTCGTAAAATACTTGAACAACAGAGTGGGAAATTTTACCAAGACATAAGACCCAAGGCAGCAATCGTGTCTATTGACAAGCCATACATACGGCCAATAGTCAGGGGGAAGGAAAATAAACCTTTAGAGTTTGGAGCCAAGTTACACAAGCTGCAAATCGATGGGATCAGCTTTATAAAGCACCTCAGTTTCAGTACTTTCTATGAAGGCAATCGCTTAGAACAAACCAAGTGGAAAGCCCAAAAGCTGATTCATAAGCGCGTGAAGGTTTTAACCTGAGTTCGATATTAAAATAGAGCTAATTGAGAAGCATTATCATTGTAAAATTCATAGAGTTTGACAGATGGTTTTTTTGGCAAGAAAGAGTACGCAATTATACCTGCGAGAATGTTGTTTAAAAAATTATGAAATGATCTGTGCCTTGAGTGTTCGATCATACAGATATTTTTTAGCTGATCGTTTATAGTTTCGATGATAGATCGTTTGCGTAGCATGACTTTATCATATACTGACATTAAGGAGTTTTTCATGTTTTTACGGATGCCTGTCACCAATTGTATCCCATCATCGAAAAGGACTTCTGCAAGTTTTTTACTTACATAACCTTTATCTCCATATAGTTTCCCCCAGATCCTTTTTAGGAGATTTTCTTTTAATGGTGTTCTGTCATCTACATTAGCTTGAGTGATCTGGAAATCAACGATTTGTCCAATTTCATTGGTGATTAAATGGAGTTTGAATCCATAGAAATATCCCATGGTGGACTTGCCTCTGGTTGCAATTTTATCAAAGACTTTATGATTAAATATTCTTTTATTTTTACAGACTCTGATCGGTGTTGAATCAACAAACGATATTCCAGTGCAGTCTCCCAAGCAACAAGTCTTGGCAAATAATGCCATTGGTAAAACAGCTGATTTCTGCAATTCCACAAACCGATTATAGGATACGGTATTTGGAAAATCATCTGTCATATGCTTTTTTAAATATTGATTATAAAACCACTTAAAGCATCTGATACCACTCAATTGAAATAGTATCATAATGGTCATGACCTCAGAAGTGGACATTGTAGGTTTTCGCTTAGGCTTATGGCCGATCATATTTAGATCAAGAGTCCTTTGGAACTCAATCATAAATTCATCGACAATACAGAAAATATCAGTAACTTGAGTTTTGAGAATCATAGGAAGATTATTTGTTAATTGACTGGTAATCAATTGTTTAAGATACAAAATCTCCCTATTTTTACCTAATGTATTTAGATAAAAATAACATATAAAATACTAATATTCAGTTAGTTATAAATCGAACTCAGGTTATTAAATTACTAAAAAGCTGAAATAATAGAGATCTATGGCCATTCATATGATTCACACTTCCTATTAAACTGATGTCTGCTTTCAAAGTCTCGACTAAATCAGCCTTAGTTGCGAAAATCTCCTTAACAGTTGATTAATATCTAATTTTTCTAAATTGAGATCTGTGCTACTGATTTTCCATAATTGTTTTAAATCATCAACTAAGGAGTTCATCTTATTAGTATTATCTGTGATTAGGCCCTAAATACTCTAATTCTTTTTCCATTTAGCTTTATAGAGGCTCTTTTCTCTAACAGAGCTACAAAATTAGAGATTCCTCTTAATGGTGATTTAGGCTCATGAGATGCTAAGTGTGCAAAATTTTCTAATGAAGATTACTTTCAATATACTTAGACATCTGAAGGTTCTTGTGTTCGAGCTCTACTTTTTGATTTCCTGTATTTTTTTGTTGAGCTTCTATCTCAATTTTTGTATTGTCAAATGCAAGGCGGTACTTCTTTAGATTGTTTAGAAAAAAATAACACATGGCAAAAATACTTGCGTTATACGCGACCTCATTGACATATTCTGAGCTTAGTATAGCTAAATCTCCTGACTCTCTCACCCCACTAAAATAGTATATGATGACAAACTCATTAGGAATAAAAAATATCAGATATCCAATAAGGAGATAGGTATTGCTGTAAAGAATAAAACAAAATATGATTCCCGCTGGATATAAAAGTAACAGCGAATAATATGTTAGGCTATAAGAAACAACTACATGTAAGAAATTAATGCAAATACCTAATAAAATTAGATGGTAGGCCGCAAAATTTATAGCCTAATTTAAAAATAACAAATGAAGTTATTGTAATAATCAAAAAGCCAAATGAAGATATCATGTCTGACATTTCGAGTTTAAACAACTGCGCAGCTATGGACAAAGAACAGCCTACAATAGCAATAATGATTATTCTATTAAATAGTTGATCTGTTGCATATGTTAGTTTCGTTCTCAGTTCGTAAATTTATTATAATAGATCTAAAACATTAAAAATAATTCTGTCTGTGAATTACTGGCTAATGCTAAGAACGAAAAAGTCAAATCGGTGCCTTTTATCCCTGAGAAATCTATCATCTATGAGATAGCTATAGCGTAAGCCTAAGTCAATTTCAAGTAGTCGTAAAAACCTAAAATCAAATCCCAGTTCAACACCCGCAGATCTCATAAGATCAGTACGGTCAGTAAAAGGAAATTGCCCTATTGTCATCAGACCATGATCATAAAAGAAAGTAGACTTTACTCGCTTCAAAAAAGCTAAGCCAGAGACAGCGACATCAGGATACCATAAGGGCAGTGCATAGTTGATACCTATCTTAACATAGCGGTCTCTTCTAATAGATAAGTCATAGCCGCGAGGATAGTCAAACCCATCTGAGAATCGATATGCATCAAGTAGGTTCTCCTTTTGGTAATCGATGTCTATATGAAAAGAGTGATTAGCCGATAGTCCAGGTAGAAAAACATTAGCACTTACATTAATCGATTGTCCTCCCACTTCTTCTGGAGTAAACGGATGTCTCAGCCTGGCAAACCCACTGATACCAAGCCGAGGATTAAGATGCTGAAGTGCTGTAAACTGAGTAGCTCTACCTGACAGAATCAAGTCTACAGAATTAAACTTAATATTATCAAGAGGATCATCGAAAAGAAGTGATACCTGCTCTGCCCTGGCACCATCATAGACTAAAGTATCTCTAAAGCTTAATTCTGGATCAGAGAAATTTTGATCTACACTTATAGAACTACGTGTAAATCTTGCCGTCAGTCCTAATGACTTTACCATATTGCCTTGAGAAAAATTTAGTGGAATAAAGACACCAGCTCTTATCCTATTCTCTGACCAAGATTCTATATATGCTGTCTGCACAAATGAAGTATCCGTCAGCGCACTGTAATTATATAATAGTGCTGATCGATTAGCTCTCTGATATCTTAGACTTAATTCTGGAAATAATTCAGCGTATGTGACTCCGGCAGAATAAAGCCATTCGTTCTCATTAAAGTTATAGTTTGCAGATATATCTGCTGACATGGTACTGAATACATTATCCGAAAGCAGATTTAATTCTACACCAGAATTATAAAAATTTGCTAATAAACTATGTGGCTTTATTAATCCTGATAGTTTATTAAACTGACTGACTTCATATTTTTTATCAGGTACATTTTGTAAAAAGTTATTTTTTTCTTGAGCTATTAGATTCTGTACATAGTATCCTTCATAATTACTTTTTAGATTTTTTCGCTGCTTCCATTTTTTCTGGTCCAGTCTTGTCTTTTTTATGTTATAACCTTCTGCACTGAATTCACTATAGGCTAACCATTCACCATCAGGTGATACAGCTGGCTGAAAAGCGCCGACATTAACATCGGTGATCTGGAATAAGTTATCCCCGTCTTTATCTATGACGAAAATATTATTAATGTCATTAATTGACTTAGAAAAATATATTCTATCTCCATGTACTGCTAAGTGGCTGATCTGATCTGATGTCGCTTCGCTCACTTGCCTCAGTTCTTTAGATTTTATATTAAGAGAGTTGATTTGATATTGTTGATTCTGCTTGACTAATAAAATAATTTCTTCATCATTAAGCCATTGCGGATAACTGTAACCTGCTTCACCATCCAGTGTGACGTCCTCAGTGACATTCCCATTCTCCGCATCAAGTATATGCAGACTATATACTAAGTCATCGCTCATATGTAATGCAGCAATCATCTTTCCGTCGAGCGATAAATCAGGCGCGTAGTAACTCTTATGATGGCTCAGCCTTTTCTTTTGCTGAGTGCTGAGATCATAGGTGACTATATCTGCATACCGCTTATACCTTCTTCGGATATCCCAGTTGAGCTCTGACCAGACTATCTTACGCTGTGAGTAAGATAATGTAGCCATAGGCCCTTCTAATAAAAACCCTGGTTTGGTCAGAATTTGCTCATCACCATTTGGATTTATTTCTACAAAACTCTTTATTTGGTCATAGCCTTCCTTTTGAACAATGATCTGACCATTAGAATCGAACTGAGGACCACTATAATGTATGACAGTTTTCTTCGGTTTATTATTGACTTGGATTGTAGATTTGTCTATTGGGATATTTCTTTTTTGATCAAATGATTTTTTTAGCCCATCCATTGTATCATCATATAGTTGGCTTAAGGATTTCCCTGTTCGCTTCTTGAAGCTTCTTGCAAAGGGATAGATCAAACCTTTGTATCTGACAGCGTCATCAGTGACTCCCTGCCAGATATCAGCACCGTACTGACTTCTACCTTCACTTAGCATATGGTAGCCGAGATTATACCAGTCTGGAACAAAGTCCTTGAGAGATCTTGCTCCAGCTTTCTCATATCCATATTCTTTACCAGCTGCGAATAAGGCTTTGTACTCCATAGTGAAGAATGGCTGTCGGCCTCTACCCGACTGACTGAGTGCTGTCTCAGCTATCGTCGCATCACCTTCATAGTACCATCGTGGCATCGCCAGGCCTATCATACCTCCCCAGGCCCAGTCGCCTAAGACTATTCCAGCCAGTTTAGTAATTCCTTTCTTAGAATTATTGAACTGCTTTATGTGCTGATACTCATGTATGGTCAGGTGGTCTACCCAGTCAGTCGCATAATCAAACTGTGGTGCACGCATAAAGAATTCCGATCGAAAAGGGGCTACCGTCACAAACCCATTAGACAATACAGTCTGGTGGTGCAGCACGATAGGCACTTTTTTATTTTTATTACCAATAGACGGGGTCTCTAAGTCCCATAGTTCATGTATGATATTGACGATCCGATTAGCTTTTGATTCGAGTCCAGATGGAAATATGACTCTGATCCTATCCGTATCTATTTTTTTCCATTTCAGGCCAAAGGCATCATTGCCCAAGGGATTACTGGGCACTTGGCTGAATCCTAAAACTGGGATTAAAATACTGATCGCTATGATGATTGATATATACCTTGACTTATCGAGCATGAATCGTCTATGATTATATAAATAAGAAAGCAAATAGGATAATCAGGTGAGCTAATCAAATCATCTTACTTGCTGTTATTCAGTGAGCTGTAAATTACAAATATTGATTAATGTATGCTATCACTTCTGGCATCTGGTCCCAAATTATAAAATGAGACGCCGAAGAATCTATATCTATTGTCAAGTATTCTGGGGATACTTTATCATTTAAATATGATGCATTCTCTGAAGGAGCTATCCAGTCTTTCATACCGTACATGATGATTGTCGGTACTTTCAGATCTTTCCATAGTGCCTCTACTTTATGTAACTCATCTGCATGGCTCATTTTCTCCACACCTGCAACATACATCGCACCAGAGCTAAAATACTTCAGTGGAAAGCTGCTGGGCCATGGAGAAAAGAAAAAAATCTTTTCATACTCTGGATGAATCACTGGACTGACCATAATATTAGCATCAATCACGGAGGAAGAGATAGCAGAAAGTACAGCTGCAACTGGACAGCCATAAGAATGGCTCACTATGATATACTTGTCTAAGTTTACCTGATCCATAACTGCCTGAACTGCCTTGGCTTGTTCTACTAAGGATGTTTCAGGATTCCCATAATCAGAGTATCCATAGCCCAGCCTATCTATGCTGATGAGCGATGCTTTAGACATCAAGTGAGTATCCATCTGGTAGGGATAAAAAGCATCGCTGGCTCCTGGTGCTCCATGGATGAACATGATACCTACATCTGCGACCTTTGTATCTAATCCAGATGTGATGTATCTAATCGAACTATTGCGATATGGTAAATGAAATATCTGACACTGGACACCTTTTTCCCGAAAGGACTCGGATACTTCTTCGTCAGTCTGTCTTAAATCCGAAGATATAGCTAAGTAACCAATGAATAGCACGATAATAAAGAGCACCAAAATCACGATTAGCCATTTACGCATCTTGGCTTTTGGCATAGTATTTCTTAGAAAATAGTGTTTTCAGCTTCAGGTAAAGAACGCCTGTAATCGCCTCGCCGACTATGGAAAGATTCATCTTAGACGTACCCCTCACACGATCCTCAAATGTGATAGGAATCTCTCGCAGCTTAAATCCTAATGTCCATGCTGCATATTTCATTTCTATCTGAAATGCATATCCGACGAATTTGATCTTATTCAGATCAATAGATTCTAATACTTTTCTTTTATAACACTTGAATCCACCTGTAGCATCCTTCACTGGCATCCAGCTGATGGCTTGCACATAGAAGGAGGCTCCTTTGGATAAGAATAATCGATCCATTCCCCAGTTTACTACTTTGCCTCCCGGAACATATCTGGAGCCTATGCATACATCAGCCCTTCCTTCATAACACTCTGCTCGTAACTCTTCTAAATATTTGGGATTATGAGAAAAGTCCGCGTCCATTTCAAAGATAAACTCATATCCATGGTCGATACCATATTTAAATCCAGCGATATAGGCGGTACCCAACCCTGATTTTTCAGTCCGCTCTATCATGTGTAGTGAATCCGTGTGCGTCTTTTGAAGATTTTTTACAACATCCGCTGTCCCATCAGGTGAGCCATCATCTACAATTAAAATATGAAAAGGGTGACTCAGTGCATGAACTGCTGCTATAATCTCTCGGATATTCTCTATCTCGTTATAAGTGGGTATGATGACTAAACTATCGGACAATGATGGTTCTTATTTTCATGAGTCAATAAGGTTATTATATATATAGAAACGCTAATATATGTAAGTGATTATAGAAAATGAATATTATTCGTCTAAGGCTGTTCTGCAAACCCGTATTCCAGGATTAATATACCATTTATGAGAATCGATCTGGCTCTGATTCTTTCAGCATATCTATGATGGTATAAAATACAATTTCAGGATTAGGCTTGCAGAAATAATCGCCGTCCGTCCCATAGGGAGTTCTATGTTCTCTAGACGTGAGACAGATTGGCTTAGCATCCAGGTATTCATAAGCACCCTGAATCTCTAAGACTTGCTGCATCATATAAGCACTGGCACCACCAGGTACATCTTCATCTAAAAATAATACTTTATTCGTCTTCTTGATCGATTCTAAAATACTGTGCTCTAAGTCAAAAGGCATCAATGTCTGTACGTCGATTAGATCAATAGTTATACCTTTAATTTCCAGTAATTCTAATGCTTCTTCTGCTACTCTGACGCATGCGCCGTAAGTCACGACTGTCACATCAGCTCCATCTGTGATCAATTCTGGCACACCCAGTGGTACCGTATATTCTCCAATATTATCTGGAAGCGTCTCCTTGATTCTGTAGCCATTTAGGCATTCTACGATGATGGCAGGATCATCTGACTGCAGCATGGTGCGGTACATGCCTGCAGCTTGGACCATATTACGCGGGGTCAATAAATACACTCCTCTCAGACTATGCAGCATGGCTCCCATGTGTGATCCTGTATGCCATATACCCTCTAATCGATGGCCTCTGGTCCTGATAATCACAGGCGCAGACTGCAGTCCATTAGTCCGATATCTAAGTGTAGCAAGGTCGTCTACCAGCGGAGTCAATCCATAAAATATATAATCCAAATACTGAATTTCAGCTATCGGTCTGAGCCCTCTCATCGCCATCCCTATCGCCTGTCCCATAATGGTCCATTCCCTGATGCCACAATCAAATACTCGCTCAATACCAAACTGGTCTTGAATGCCAGCGAATCCTTGATTCACATCGCCTATCATACCAACATCTTCCCCAAAAGCAAAAGTATTAGGAAAGGCTTCAAATGCGATCTTAAAAAATGCATTCAGTATTTTAAACCCGACTATAGATTCAGAAGTCTCGCTGTATGCTGGGGCTATCACAGGAACTTTCAGAGCCGATTTTGGTCCTGAGCTGTACAGATTAGTATACAGCTGATCATACTTTATTTTTACAGTATCTCCTATCAAAGACTTTAGTCCATATTCCATCGACAATTTATCTCCGATGCGTATCGACAACCGTCTTAGATTTTGTACGATCTCACTCATGTGCGGATTCACAAAGTCTAAGACTTCTTGGTGCATGGATCTGACGACATCAGTATAAGCTTCAGTCTCCTGAAATTTTTCATAGATAGAAATCGCTTTTTTCCTATTCTCAGAAATCGGTGCTCTTAATTTCTTCCATGCTTTCGCCCGTTCTTCTCGGACATATTCTTTAGCGACCTTTTTATATTTTTCTATTTGATCTTCAGTAACGATTTCATTCTGAATCATCCACTGCTCCATCATGATGATACAGTCATACTCTTTTTCCCATGACAATCTATCCTTAGACTTATATCTCTCATGAGATCCAGAAGTAGAATGACCTTGAGGCTGCGTCAGCTCATACACATGAATCAGTGCTGGAATGTGTCGCTCTCTTACGATATGACTGACCTCTTCCATGGTAGCGCATAGTGCTGCATAGTCCCATCCCTTCACCTTTCTGATAATCATCCCTGCACCAGAATCATCTAGCTCAAATCCAGCTAAAGCTTCAGAGATACTAGACTTTGTCGTCTGCAGTTCTACTGGGACTGAGATACCATATCCATCATCCATGACGACTGTCAGCAATGGGACTTTAAGGACACATGCCGCATTCATAGTTTCCCAGAATACACCTTCAGATGTACTTGCATCTCCTATGGTAGAGAAGCATATTTCATTACCATTATCGGATAAGTGATCGTAGTTTTTTAAGCTTTCTGTCTCTCTGAATTTCTTAGAAGCTAATGCTAATCCAAGTGCTCTGGCATTAGAACCTGCTGTACTCGATAGACAGGCACTGACATTGTCTAAGTCTTTCAGTGCCAATCTATTACCCTCATCATCTATGAATGCTGTCGCGTAGTGATTATTCATTTGTCGTCCAGAAGAAAAAGGATCATTAGGGCTATCAGCATATAGCTGCGAGAAGTATTCCTGAATACTGCACAGGTTTCTCCGAAACATAAAAGTCTGACCCCGATAGTATGGTGCGAAATAGTCGCCTGCTCTAAATGAACGTGCCATCGCTATCTGAGCTAATTCCTTCCCATCTCCTGTCACTCCAAACTTAGCTTTGCCAGTCAGCACTTCTCTTCTTGCAAGTATACTTACTTCTCTAGAGACGATACTCAGCCAATAATCTGTCAGGACTTCTTTCTGATGTGTAGCACGGGAACCTGTGCCAGAGGGTAACAATTCAATAAATGAAGGATGCTCTAAAATCATTCAAAATCAGATCAGATGCGTAATAAATAACAGTTTATTAATTCGATAGCACAAAAGTAATAATATTGATGTCAATAAAAGGGCTAATCTCAAACAGCAATGGAGAAGTCTATTTCTTAATGAAAAATGGAGTGGATCATCTCCAAAAGTAAGCATACTCTTTTTAATTGTATCACCCCTCCTGTATTGAAATCAGGTAGATAGGGAAGATTTTTTTAATGAATGACTTCATATTATTAGATTCAGTCATATGACTTAAATGGATTAACACTACATTAACGAGCTATTTAGGTGTGATAACTTGTATAAAACTGACTAAATAGCTTACTTTTGTACTAAATAAAATTTAGAAAATGAAATCCTTACTTTTTACAGTGTGTTTCGCTTTAGTGAGTTTTCTTGCTATTGGTCAAATAGATCAAAGCCAAGAATCAGCTCCAGCAGATGGTCCAGTGATGGATTTAGAGTCTTTAGTTGTTGACTATGGTACGATAGAGCAGCATTCAGAGCCTTTGAGAGTTTTAAAATTTACTAACACTGGCACTGCTCCTTTAATCATTAAATCAGCTCGTGGAAGTTGTGGATGTACAGTGCCTGACTGGCCGAAAGAACCTATCATGCCAGGTGAAGAAAGCCAATTAGAGATAAGATATGCCACTAACAGATTAGGTAAATTTGCAAAGACGGTCACTTTAACTACAAATGAAGAAGGTGATAACAAAGTCATTAAGGTCCAGGGTCATGTGAATGAGTCAGAGCAAAGCGTACCAGATGCACCAGCTAATATTTTCAAAGATGTCAGCAAAAAAGGTAGTAAAGAAAATTGAGAGAATAAGTAATTACCTCTCCCAGAAATATTTAAAAGGCTTTGAGTTCACACTCAAAGCCTTTTTTTGTTTATATCGCTTATGGTTCAACTTAATTTTTAAATCTTTGTTTTATACTTTATATTAACAAATACCTAATATCTTGATAACTATACTTTCGCCTGCTAAGACCTTAGACTACGATCCATTGGACAGATCTTTTGATTCGACACTACCCGTTTTTTCGAAAGAGACCTTATCACTCATCACGACCCTACGCAGACAACCTAAAAAGAAAATCAAAAGCCTGATGAAAATCAGTAAAGACCTAACTGACCTGAATGTCAAACGGTATAAGGCTTTCGAAGATGAATTTACTGAGGACAATAGCAAAGAAGCCATTTTTGCTTTTAAAGGTGATGTGTATAAAGGTTTTGATGCAGAGAGTATGACGAAGGCACAGATTAAGTATGCTCAGAAGCACGTCAGAATACTATCTGGACTCTATGGCATACTAAAGCCTTTAGATCTCATGCAGCCGTATAGATTAGAGATGGGGACTAAGCTCAGTACTCGCAGAGGTAATAATCTATATGACTTCTGGCATGATAAGATCACCCATTCAATTAATGAAGAATTACAATCTCATAAAAAGAAGATCATTATCAATTTAGCCTCTAATGAGTACTTCAAGTCAGTGAAGCCGAAGATTCTTGATGCTGAATTAATCAATGTCTCCTTCAAAGAATATAAGGGGGAAGATCTAAAATTTATATCGTTCTTCGCCAAGAGAGCACGAGGTCTCATGGCAAGGTATATTGTCCAGAATAAGGTAGAAAACCATGATGACTTAAAAAACTTTGACCTGGAGAAATATCAATTTTCAGATGAAGGATCTGATGGAAATGAGTTATTATTCGTAAGATAGTTCATCTATGGATTTATTCTGTTTGTCCATTTGTTAGTATCATTAAGCAATCTATTTATGTGTCATTATTTAATTGATTTATCTATGTACTATGGCTGACGCTGATATCTATAGAATGGCTCGAAAAAGAGTCACTCAGAAAAGAAAATTCTACACTCACTTCATGAGCTGGCTCGTGATGAGTGTATTTTTTATTTTGCTAAATCTATTTACGGCAGACTTTTTCTGGGCGGTATTTCCCATCCTTGGTTGGGGCGTAGCGATCGCTTTTCATGCTATTAAGGTATTTTCATTCACATATGGAGATGATTGGGAGCATAGAGAGATAGAGAAAGAAATGACCAAGATTAAAAAAAGAGATGTCTCTTTCTCCCAGAAAGAATACGGTAATAAGGAAGAATTCGTCTAGATTCAGCCTGATTTACCGATAGAATAATCCTTACGATATCAGATGAATCTGTTAGAATTTTTTCTGTTTCATGTCAATAGTCTATTTCAAAAAGAAACTAATTTAGGCCAACATACTTGCTATTTTATCAACCTTCAGCATCATTATATACTCGTGAACATTAGGTATTCACTGCGTTTTCTGTCTCAATAGTTAATAAAACATTCTAGCAATATAAGCCTTAAATTATTCTCCATTTGGTATTATATTTGCAAGATATCCTTCAATTACACTCCCTACATGGATGTTAAGAATCGGAATCTATTAAAAGAAAAGGTTCACGAAGTTATATTCGAGGCTGATACTAAAGAGGGTAAACTCTTTGATATCATCCTGCTATTTATGATCATCGCCAGTGTCGTCTCCGTCATGCTGGAGACGGTGCCTTCATTAGATGAAAATCTGCGATACTTCGTCCATAATATAGAGTGGATCTTTACCATCTTCTTCACTATAGAATATGGCCTTCGGATCTACTGCGTGTACAAGCCTAAAAAGTACATTTTGAGCTTTTTTGGGATAATAGATCTCTTGGCTATTCTACCCAGTTATTTAAGTTTAATATTTTTTGGAACCCAGTCGCTTGTGGTCATCAGAGCTTTGAGACTGCTGAGGATATTCCGAATATTTAAGATGCTTAGCTTCTTGAATCATGGACATGTACTCCTCGCTGCTCTGAGGGCATCGAGACCTAAGATCCTTATTTTCCTCACCTTCTTACTCATATTCGTCAGTATCATGGGGTCTATCATCTATCTCATCGAAGGCGGTAATCCTGACAGTGGTTTTGATAGTATACCGAGAAGCGTCTATTGGGCTATTGTGACAATGACGACTGTCGGATACGGTGACATACACCCTCGGACAGAATTTGGGCAGTTCTTTGCAGCATTAATCATGATATGCGGGTATGCTATTATCGCAGTCCCGACAGGTATCGTAAGTTCAGAACTAACTAAGGATGAGATGAAAGATAATAATACCACTCAGGCTTGTCGGTTTTGTTCTGAAGAAGGGCATGATTCAGATGCTACTTTCTGTAAGTACTGTGGTGAACTACTGAATGATTCGGGGAACAATTAGAAAATTTTTTCTATTCTTTATTAAAAATCGTTAACTCTTTTCCGCTTCCTACGTCAGAAAAGAGCTTTTTTTTGGATAAAGATAATACCTTATATGTTGAGTTTAAAGCCTTTACATTACTTCCGAATATCCTTAAACACACCACTCGTAATATCTGATACCGACTTTAAGAACATTGAGGAAATAAGCACTATTATTTACAAGTATCGATGATTTATCATATTGAAAATCACAATTTTTAATAATCCATTTTACTTTGTAGCAACGACTATCTCTTTCCCTTATATTGAATTATGATTAAGATGCCGGAACCCTCAGCACATGCAGCATCCGCTTAATACTATACTTCCCTGCCCCACCATTGGCAATCATCAATAGTAGTCCTCCACAAATAGCCATATTACGCATAAACTGTAAGGAATTCACTCGTCTGTAAGCGATCGGGTCATTCCAAAAGGAAAAGACAATTAGTGTAAAAGGCACTAAATAAAGCAATAGAAAGAAAGCACCAATATTAGCATAATATCCAATCAGGACCATCAGACTCCCCAAGATCAGAAAGACAAGCATAGTGACAAGTAAGAGATCCTGATGCCATGTGATATTATAAGCAGTCATCGTATCCTTAGTGCTCTGCCAGAAGCCTATGGTATCATATACTTCAAAGAAGAAGATGAGTGAAATAAAAATTCTCCCAACCAGATCTGCGATATCTCTCATACATTAAATAATTTAACTCCTTGACTATCTGCAAATAAAAGCTACGACTCAATCTTTGGATGACTTGCTTATCTGAGCCCTGTAGTCTATATCTGGATGACCCATTGAAATACGAAGAAAACAAATTAATACTTAATAACAGCTCTTTATGCGAGGTGTTTTGAGACTTTTCGAGCCACATTGATACCATCCATCGCAGCTGATAATATGCCTCCTGCAAAACCTGCGCCCTCTCCACATGGGAATAAGCGATCTATACCCGGACTCAGAAAGCTCTCTACATCTCTTGGTATCCTTATCGGTGAGCTAGTCCTACTCTCCAGTCCTACGATATGCGCCTCCGCAGTAAGATATCCCTTCATCTTCGACTCAAATTGTAAGATCGCTTTATGCAGATGATCACTTATGAAGTCTGGCAGTAAGCTATGGATCGGCGCAGCATACACGCCTGGTATATAAGAGCTTTTCATATCATCAGTCGTGATCTTACGATTGATAAAATCAGTCAACTTCTGTGCTGGAGCTTTCTGAGAACCGTCTCCTGCTTCAAATATGGACTGCTCTATTGACTTCTGATAATCTACACCAGCTAAGACTCCAGAGAAGCCAGCTTTTTCTAAGTAAGGCAGAGATATTTCGACTACGGTCCCTGCATTAGCATATGGAGAATCACGCTTAGAGAGTGACATACCATTCACGACAAGCTCTCCTGGTGCAGTCGCTGTGGGTACAATCAGACCTCCCGGGCACATACAGAAAGAGAATACACCTACCCCACGATCTTGACTGGCTAAGCTATAGCTAGAAGCTGGCAGATTTGCCTCTCTGTTTTTCTGGTTATACTGTATCTCATCAATAAGAGCCTGAGGATGCTCTATCCTGACACCAAGTGCAAATGCTTTCGCTTCGAGCGGCACATCGTTCTTTATACACAAGTCAAAAATATCTCTCGCAGAATGACCTGTAGCCAAAATCACGGCATCACCTTTTATCTCAACCTCCTTATCGTCAATCCTTACGACCACACCCATACAAGTCTTCTCGTGCATGATAAAGTCCATGACTCTGTGATTAAAGAGCACCTGTCCACCGCACGATAATATACTCTCTCTGATCTTATTTATGATGCCTGGTAGTTTATTAGATCCTATGTGAGGGTGTGCATCTATCAGAATATCTGTATTAGCCCCATGCTCTACCAAGATTTTCAGGATTTGCTCTATATTCCCTCGCTTATGGGATCTGGTATATAGCTTTCCATCAGAATATGTACCAGCACCACCCTCTCCAAAACAATAATTAGAATCAGGATTTACGGTACCGTCCTGCTGAATAGCCTTCAAGTCTCTTCTTCTGGCCTGTACATCTTTGCCTCGTTCTATGATGATCGGGATCAGATTCTGATGAATGCACTCTAATGCGGCAAAATAACCAGCCGGTCCTGCTCCTATAATGAGTACCTTCTTTTGTGATGTCACTTGCTGAGGGATAAATGCAAGCAGATCAGTCTGCTCTTCAGGTACTCTAATCACTTGGACTCTTAGTCGATATACGGGCCGCTTGGGTCTGGCATCTACAGATCTTCTTATGATCTTCACCTCTCGAATATCCGTCGGTTTCAATTTTAGCTTAGCAGCACACTTCTCTTTGATCATCTTTTCATTGTATAATTCTTTAGGAATTATACTGATCTCGACTACTTCATTCTTAATATTCTTCAAGACTTCTTTAATTTAGAGGATAAAAGTAAGCTAAATCAGGACCGTAAGCTGAGCCAATAAATAGCAAATAGTCTACAAAAGGAGTGAAATCAGCTAAATTTTGCTCGTAACATGTAGATTATCAGACATTTAGTAAAAATCCTCTATTGCGTTGTGAAACATAGGCTTTTTACTTACTTTTGCAATCCATTTTAAAAAAGCAGTATTATGCCTAAGATGAAAACCAATTCCAGTGCCAAGAAAAGATTCAAAGTGACTGGCTCTGGTAAAATTAAAAGATTTCAAGCGAAGACTTCTCACATGATGAGAAATAAGTCGAAGAGAGCGAAACTTAAATTAAGAGGTTCTACCTTAGTATCCCCTGCTGATACTAATCGAATTAAGAGCCTTCTATGTATCAAATCATAAAAGAGTTATAACCTATGCCACGTTCAGTAAATGCTGTTGCATCCAGACAAAGAAGAAAAAAGATACTAAAAGAAGCTAAAGGCTACTTTGGTGCTCGTAGTAAAGTATATACAGTTGCAAAAAATGCTGTTGAGAAAGCAGGAACTTATGCATACCGACACAGAAAACTTAAGAAAAGAGAATTCAGAAAGCTCTGGATCGCTAGAATTAATGCAGGAGCCAGAGAACATGGCACGAGCTATTCTAAGCTGATTAATGGCATAATGAAAAACGATATTCAGCTTAATAGAAAAGCGCTCGCTGACTTAGCATGTAATCATCCAGATGCGTTCAAAGCAGTGGTGGATAAAGTATCCTAAGCGATAAGAAATCTACATAAAGAAAAACCAAAGGTCTACATGAAAGTGTGGACCTTTTTTTTGTGTGCAATACTAAGTGAAGTAGGCAGTATAAAGAAAATGCTTTACACACTACCCTGAATACTCCTTTAGATCTTATATTGAATATATTTATCCGAATATTGAAATATTTATTCATTAATAATTTTATCAATATCCAAAGAACTGAGATTATATTCTTTATGAAGATACCACTGTACTAAGTAAGCATTCCATATATTTTTTTGCTTAGGAATTACAAATTCAAATCCCGTAAGTCGCATATGTTCAATCGTTTCTGCATAACAATAGGGGTCAGAATAGTTGACTAAACGGCTGACTATAGATTTGGGTAACTTGGTTTTTAAATGATCTTTAAATCTTTGTTTCAATAATTGGATTGTCGTAGGATGAGTCTCATTTGATGTATTAATCCGAAGTGGTTCAAAAACTAATTCTTTCAAAGTATCTCTATAAAGCTTAGAGCGATACTTTTGCTCGAAAGGTAGGTCTTGGAAGAAATCTATGATTCGTTTATCCCATAAGGGCACCAACGATTCGTACCCATAGAAATCATAAACACGTTTGGAGTTTACTACAAATTTGGATTGTCTATTCTTTCTCTCCCAATGTTCATATTTTAACCACAGATGTGGCGTATCATATGAATCTAATGATTCTGCAATAATTTGTTGCAATCCTGTATAACTACTAAAGGAATCATAATGAATGTCAATGATGCTTTTTATGAAAAGACTTTGTGATTGACTATCTGCTTTCATAAATGATCTAAGGTGTCCTCCACTTATCACATCACCAGTATGACCGGCAATAATGACTGCATCAGAATCAATGAGATTATTTTGCTTGATATGTGAGACAGCGAAATAGTCTTGTAGATAGAACATACTGACATCGTTAGAGGCATATCTGTAATATTCTCTAAAATCATCCGATGAAATAAATGCTCCATCAAATATTTCGTCATAACTTATTTGTACCAACTGATACCCTAATTTTTGAGCTATCAGGTTTGCAGTATGCATCTCATGTAAAGTTGATCGCCCATAGCTATAACAAGCTATATTATCATACTTTTTCATATGTAGCATAGCTAGTATTAATCTGGAATCGTAGCCTCCAGACAGTGATACCACTGCCTGCCTACCGTCAAGTATTTTAATATAATCATCAAATACTTGTGAGAGTACATCAAATAATTCATCTGATGTTTTGCTTTTTAAATCTACTATTCCAAAGGTGGAATAATCAGTCACTGAAGCACTGCCTTTGCTAATATTAACGATGGTCCCTGCTTCAACTTGATAAATATTTCGAGCCAAAGTTTCCTTGCTGTGCACAAAGCCTGAGTGTAAAAATGTTTTAGCCGCAAGCAAATTTAATGAAGGCTCAGATATCTTTTTTATCGCATAGCAATCATCAGATATATCTACAGTATCTCCTGTTATTTTATAAAATAATGGTATCGATCTTATAGAATCTACTATTAATAGTATAGTACCATTCTCAATAATGACGGCAGCAAATTCACCTGAATTTATATGATTTAAGTTATTCTTAAACTCTAAAATCTTTTCACAAAGCCCTTTTCCCCTGTAGATAGAATTATCGTGAATAATGAACCCTGTAGCATAGACATTTTGATCTACATACCAGTTATTTAAGTTTACATTGGCTTTCAATAAAATTAATTGGTTTTATCAGTTTCACAAATCAGGTTCTTTTTCTAATGAATTTTATGATTTATTGAAGTAATAAAGTATATGGTCTATTCTTCCATTTTTTTTTCGAAGATTGATTCCTTTTAAAGCACATTTACTCATGTTCTCACTACACTCTCAGCAGACACTATATGAGATATGTGTTCCTAAAAAAAATTACAATACAAAAATCCTTCTCACTTACTCCTAATCGCTTCCACTGGATCAAGCTTAGACGCCTGCAACGCTGGTAGCATACCAGCTAAGACACCTATGATCACGGAAGAGCTAAGGCCAATAATCACGTTCATTGGAGATAAGCTGATGGTAAATGGAATCACGGCAGATATACCCTTAGCCACGAGAAAGACCATGACGATGCCTAATACTCCACCTAAGAGGCATAAGAATACAGCTTCAATCAAAAATTCTGATAATATAACAGCTCGCTTAGCGCCAAGTGCTTTCTTTATACCGATGATATTCGTTCTTTCTTTGACTGAGACGAACATGATATTAGCCACACTGATCAGTCCTACGATGATCGCAAAGCCACCAATGAAATAGCCACCTATGCTCACACTTCCGAAAAAGCCTTCTACAATATTCGTAAACTGTGAGATGGTATTGATCGAGAAGTTATCATCTTCCATAGGCTTAAGCCTTCTGATAGCGCGCAGTTCTCCAGTCAGCTCATCCCTCATTTCATCTACAGTAACGCCTTCCATTGGTTTCACATAGATGATCTTACCTGCTTCGAATCTATTTCTACCTTTGGTATTCACGAATCTCTTTGCTGTATTATAGCCCATCCATGTGACGACATCTAACTGTTGTACATTGAATGGATTTTCACCTTCTTCCTTTAATACTCCAATGATCTGGAATTTGTGTCCAAGCATCTTTAACTCTTTCCCTAAAGCTTCTTGATTAGGAAATAATTCTTTTTCTACTTCTGCCCCGATGATCACCTTGGATGCACCGGAGTCATACTCTCTTTTAGAAAAATATCGCCCTTTGGCAATTTCCATGTCTTGAATCTCTGGAAAATCATAAGTCGTACCGAGAATGGACGATCCCTCTAAGCTGTTTGATCCATTCTTCAATGTGCGGCCCTCTATTCCTATCAGGTATGCGACTGCGCCAGCTAAATCTAATCTCTTCCTCAGTTCATTATAATCATTTTCAGATGGAGAAGGCCGCTGATAATACTTCCAAAAATTTTGACCTGGGTCTTCGTCCCACGGAAAGACATCGACCATCAAAATCTCTTTACTGATACCACCAAATAAATCAAGAATAGACCCTTCTAATGAGTCCACTGCGGCTTGGACTGAAATAATACAGAATATACCAATGGTTATACCCAATAAAGACAAAAATGACCTCAACTTACTTGATCGAATTTGCTGAAAAGCCAACCTAAAACTCTCGATTATTGTTCTGAATAGTAGTTTCACTTCCTCAAAATACGCCTTTGTATTTCGGAATGCCTAAATATCTCAGCTTAATATAGCTGAACTTTTAGATTTATCCCCCTGTTATATGGATTCTATCAGAATTAGTATCCAGAATGTAACAGCTTAAGCGAGTAAAGGGTGGTTTATTCGCGCCAAAACGCTATTTTTGCACGCTCTTAAAAAATATACATATGAAGACGAAGTTATCAATGTTCAATTTTGAATTACCTGAAAAATTAATCGCTAAGTATCCTGCGAAAGAAAGAGACGAGGCTAGACTGATGGTTGTCCATAGAGATACTGGTAAAATAGAACATAAAATATTTAAGGATGTCCTTGGATACTTCGATGAAGGCGATGTCATGATTATGAATGATACCAGGGTTTTTCCAGCTCGTCTGTATGGCAAGAAAGAAAAAACTGATGCTAATATTGAAGTCTTTCTTCTAAGAGAATTGAATAATGAAAGCCGACTATGGGATGTGCTCGTGGATCCTGCTAGAAAAATCAGAGTCGGTAACAAGTTATACTTCAGCGATACAGAAGGAAATGATATCCTCATCGCAGAAGTAGTAGATAATACGACCTCAAGAGGAAGAACCATCAGATTCTTTCACGAAGGCACAGAGGAGGAATTTAGAAATATCTTAGAGCAGCTAGGTAACACACCATTACCTAAGTATATTGAGAGAGAGGTAGAAGCACTAGACAAAGAGAGATATCAGACAGTATATGCAAAGAATACAGGAGCTGTAGCAGCACCTACAGCAGGACTTCACTTCAGTAAAGAGCTGATGAAGAGACTGGAGATAAAGGGCATAGACTTCGCTAATATCACCCTTCATATCGGCTTAGGTACTTTCAGAAGCATTGATGTAGAGGATCTCTCTAAGCATAAGATGGATGCAGAATATTTTAAAATAGGTGATGAAGGAGCTGCTATCGTGAATAAAGGTATCAAAGCGAGGAAAAGAGTATGTGCCATCGGGACCACTTCTATGAGGTCTATTGAGTCAGCTGTATCTGCAGAACAATTACTTAAAAAAGCTGAAGGCTGGACTAATAAATTCATATTTCCAAAATACGAATTCAGCATTGCTAATTCTATGATTACTAATTTCCACTTACCTAAGTCAAGCCTGATGATCATGGTCTCAGCTTTTGGAGGTATGGAACTCATCATGTCAGCATATGAAGAGGCGATAAAGGAAAAATATAAATTCTTTAGCTACGGAGACGCGATGATGATTTTATAACGATATAAGAATCAGCTGATTATAGTTACATCTTGTCATTTGAATTATGAAGCTTTTTTAATTTTTATAAGCATTTAATTTGGTTATGATTATTAAATCGATATAATGACAGATACTCTAAGCTATTCATATCGAAGCATTAATATATAAGCGTTCTCATAATTTGTCTTTTATATGGACAAGATTTGGATGTGATATAAATTTTAATAGTTTTGCACGAAATTTAAGAGCATCATGGAACTAGACATGAGGTATTTGGCATTGGAGATAATGAATATTAAAAACTTTGATCGTACATGTATTGGACATTAGAATTAGCACATCATCTTGAAGACGCACCATGGCCTGCTACCAGGGATGAATTAATTGATTACGCCATCAGATCTGGAGCTCCACTTGAAGTTCTAGAGAATCTTCAGCAGATTGAAGATGAAGGAGAGATTTATGAAAATATGGAAGACATATGGCCAGACTATCCCCGTAAAGATGACTTCCTATTTAATGAAGATGAATATTAAATAGGCAGATTGCCCGTGTTGGACAACAAATATATAAACCCCAACAATAAAATAATCATTGCGATAGATGGATTTTCTGGTTGTGGAAAATCCACTCTCGCAAAAGATCTATCTGCAGCTTTACATTATACCCACATAGATACTGGAGCACTCTACAGAGCTATTACGCTACACTGTATTCGTCGTGGTATAGATCCCAGTCAGCGTGCACTAGTGACTGATTCTTTAGCTGATGCGCAGCTGTCACTGGTCGTAAAAGATCATAAGACTAAAACCTTGCTCAATGGTGAAGACGTGACGGATAGAATCAAAAATCCTGATGTAGCAGCATCTGTAAGTGATATAGCTAAGATTTCAGCTGTGAGAGATCATCTGAAGGCACTACAGCAATCATATGGTATAGACAAGGGTGTGGTGATGGATGGCCGAGATATAGGCACTGTGATATTTCCCCATGCAGAGTTAAAACTATTTATTATCGCTGATATAGAAGAGCGTTCTAAGCGACGTCTTCTGGAAATGGAGGAGAAAGGCGTAGTATACACGATGACTGAAGTCAGAGCTAATCTGCTTAAGAGAGACAAAATAGACTCTTCAAGAAAAGTAGCGCCACTGAAACGTGCTGATGACGCCATCATCATAGACACCACATATCTGAGTAGAAAAGATCAATTGAATAACGCACTGACCTTAGTGAAAGAGAGATTATAAGAGACTTCTTGGCTGACTTATCTCAAGAAGGTCACATCACCAGACTTAATGATCTCTTTTCCCTCTTCATCAATGATCTTTACGAAGTAGACATAAACTCCAGATAGAAGTTCATCATTATTTTGGTTAGTCCCGTCCCAGCCTATGTATTCACTGACTGATGAGATATTACCTTCTGTATATACCTGATTGCCTATTCGATCAAATATCGTTATCGTAGAAATCGTCGTATTGGGATTGTTAAGATTTACTTTGAATCTATCATTAGGAGGTAGAGCATTTGCCATGAATGAATTGGGAATGTATACTTTCAGATCTTGCAGTACAGTAATGTCTACACACTCCTGGTATCTACATCCGTCTAACGCTAATACCATATCAGCACAGAGCTCACCATTGACGGCAGATGTAAAGTTAATCGCCTCGCTACAAGCCACATCACATATGACATCTCCATTAAAGGACCATAGTATCTCGCTGAACTCTATTTCATCTACCCCATTATCCAGCACATATTCTACATTAAACCCTTCTCTGACTTCGGTCGCCCCTATTATTTCAAAATCCAGTTCAATCGTTGGATCTATATTGACTTCTGTATTCGTACTACACCCATTTTCATCAGCGAATTCTATTTGATATGATCCTGCAGGAAGCATAAAGCCTGATTCTAACACTTGGTCATCACCGACGAATACCATATAATTATCGATGTCCTCTACATTCAGAATAGAACTTTCTGTAAAACATTCAGGTACGACTATATCAAAGTCAACTTCTAATTTATCAGTTATTTCAATTATAATTTGCTCAGTGAAAGGACATTCAGCTTCTATGTATTCTATCGTGATAGTATGACTTCCTACACCAGCGAGATTAGGAAAAAACACGCCATTTTCATTAACGCCAGTGCCAGTCCAAATAGATTCTCCTCCCTTTTCAATTCCCTTTATATCTGCTATGATCTGAATAGGGTCCAGATTAGCATTATCATTCAGACACAATGGGCCTATCTCTTCTATATCTATTCTAATAATAGGACACAGCTGTCTAGCACCCAAAGTCATCGGACTGATATCAGTACAGATACAAGATCCTCCATCTATATCTACAGTTAATTCTACTTCATTTTCTCCCTCTTTAAAAACATAAACATAAGAAGTAGCTGCCGTCGACTCTACATATACATCATTGACATAAAGAGCATAGGAAGTCGCACAAGGCACTTCTGTCCATGAGAGCGTGACAGAGGCTGAATTAGCATTAGCTCTGACGGTCTCAACTAATTCTGTCTCATCTACGATGACAGTCTTAATGTCTGATTCTAATCTACACTGCCCGTTATCTATTATGATATTGAGCTGGTATTCTCCTGCGGATAGCCAATTGATAGTTAAATCGCCAGGTAACTCGCCTATGATTTCAGGATTGCCCTCTACTGTAATTCTATAGTCTTCTGGGTTAGCCAGAGGGCCTTCATAGCTTAATATAACAGCTTTATTTTCACAAGCTGTTTCTGTTATATTGAATGATATGCCCATGTCAAATGACGTGACATTGACAATCACTTCTTCAGACTGATATTCACATGTACCATCTGTCAGGATAGCCATCACGCTGTATGTCCCTGCTCCAGATGCCACAGGGTCAAATACCCCTCCTGCACTGATGACACCAGTGCTCTGCCAAGTAATTAAAGGTGCTGCTACAGTCCCTTCTGTCGATGTGGTAAAACTTATGGTGGATGTATTAGGGTCCAAACAGACAGTCCGAGATGTCTCAACTATTGATATCGAGACGTCATTAAGATCTGCGCAAGATACCGATCCACAAGTCGTGGTACCTGATACATCACATCCCCCAGGTAGAGCAGCTACTAATTGAAAATTTATTTCTTGCCCAGCTGATAATCCAGCATATGTATATGATGTAAAACTAGAAGACAAAACATCTACTGTCGCTCCATCCGCAAGTAATGTATAATTCATAGCCAAATCAACGTCGGACCAAGTCAATTCAACTTCAGTCGCCGAGATAGACTGACAAGTCAGCTGTATCGAAAAATCCGTTGCCATACCCTGTACTCTGCCGATATCAAAAGAACAAATTCCGTCTGCTCCTTCAATCATAATCTGCAGCCCATACTCACCTGACGCTTCAATGGTCAATACAGAATCATCACCATCGCTATCCGTGACTTCATTCCCAGATGCATCAGTCCACTGGTACTCAACAGTTGAATCAGGTCCTCGCGAAATATTTCCACTAAAGTCTATTGTCCCACATGGCGAAGCTTGTAGATCACCCGAGGCATTAACCACTATAAATTCATAGATGATTAGAGAGTCACACCCTGTCGAAGCTCCATTCTCAATTTTTACTTGAGTCGAATTACTCTCTGCGAAAGTGATTCCTTCAAAGGTATGAGGTCCAGAACCACAAAACTCTTTTTCGATTACTGTAGGCACTGCCGGAGCAATAGGGGCTAAAGGAGCTATGACCGTGCTGCTGCAGCTTCCATTACTGATTTCTATTTCTAATTGTGTAGCATTAAGATCTATGATAGGCTCAGTAAATCTAGGATCTGGATGAAAGATATCTGGAAAGTCCTCCAAGCAAAACACAAATGGATCTAATATTTCATCCTCTCCTGACTGAATGTTAAATTCTGCCTGAAATGCAGCAGGAGCTCGTGAGCAATCATTGACAAGGTCAACGTTTAAGGTATAGCTTCCAACTTTATTCAGCGTATATCTAAATTCATTAGAGTAAGAAATGGTATCTAAAACCACTTCGCCTGTAGTGGCATCAGCAATCTGCCATTCTGCTTGCTTGAATCCTTCATTGTCACTCATGACATTGATATCTAAATCAGCAGACTTACAGAAATCGGTGTCATTACCTTCTATATTGACACCATTTATCATGACGCCATCTATCTCTTTAAATTCATATGTACCAAATCCACGAAGGGCTTTAAATCTGTAAGTACATACAGAAGATGCATATCCATCCAGGATTAGGTAGTATTCTTCTCCTGGAACCAATTCAGTTGTCTGTATGGTGTAATTCCTTTGTCTGATAGGATCTGAGTCACAATGTAGCACTTGGACATCATCCCTATCTCCGCCTAATAGTGATATTTGTAATCCTGTGAACTGATCGCCTCCTGTACAGGATAGTACATCCATCTGTATGAATCCAATTGATTCTGTGGCTGTTAGCTTATAGAATACTGGATTTTGTACATTGAATGAGGTCCCTCCGCAAAAAGCAATAAGCGGATCGAAGATGGGATCTATTTCACCCATGTAGGTTTCTAATACGACATCATCGAAATCAGATGTATCTTTTCCTTCGAATGGAGGTAATACTGAAGACCTAACTAAATCTGATGAAGGTTCGCATACAAGATCAGCATCATCCCAGAAGGACTGAGAAAACATCGACGCAGGGATTAATAAAACTGCACAAACACACCAACAAATAAATAAACTTTTCCCTATACTCATGAATAATCAAAATATGATTCTTTGAATTATTCTACTATCCTTCAGAATTGAGTGTAAAAGTAGCTTTTTGATCAGCTTTAAACGAATGATTTACTGACAATTATATCTTAAAATGATGACTTTTTTATATATGAAAAGATCCAGAGCCTTTCTTCTTCTTTTATTATCTAACTAAAGTGATAGATCCTGCGAGTTGTCTTGTTTTTCCATTAGTCAAAAAGACCAAAGCTTCATAAGCATATACGCCTATTTCTGCTTCATCTCCATTGAAGGTGCCATCCCAACCATATGGCTCACGAGGGTCAATATTAGTTTCAGTATATACCTGATTGCCCCATTTATCAAATATCTGAAAATCATCTATTCGACTCGCCGCCTGATTTGCAAAGACTCTGAAAGTTCCATTTTCACCGCTTCCAGGCATAAATACATTAGGAGAATAAATCATGACCTTCCTTTCATCTACCTCCACAGAAATCACATCACTGATCCGACATCCATCTTCAGTCACTATCTCTACCATAACCATCACATCTCTTACAGTGCTCAGTTCTACTGAATCTACTCCAGTCGCAATGGATTCTCCATCGACTGACCAAATGATATCTGAAGGACTTAAGTCAGCTACATCTACCCCTACGGTGAATGGTTCACCTGCAAATCCTAAGAGATCCTCGCCTATAGAGACTGACACTTCTGCTGCTTGATCAATCACAATAGGCTTTTCTAAGGTACAGCCGTTAATATCCTTTATGTAAAGGGTGTACATGCCAGGATCAATCGCATCCAGTACTGTCGTCTCAATGAATACTTGGTTATCTAAGCTGAGCCGCAATGCTCCATCCGCTGCTCCATCAGTAGAAAGCACCATGATAGATCCATCCTCGGCATCTAAACATGACTCAGACTGGACAGATATATCTGCATCGGTGAATTGATTCTCCTGTTCATCAATCTGAATGGTCTGTAGATTACCACAAAAATTATTGAGATTCAATACATTAAAGTTATAAGTACCAGGGCTTGTGATATCAATGCTATTAGCATTACTCACTCCATCAATATTGCCATTATTTGTTGTCCACTGATATAGAATGTCTGACCCCGCAGCCGAGCCTGACCCATCTATGGTCACTTGGTTCCTATCACACACGAAGCCACCTATAATCGATGTATTAATGACTGGTTTCATCGTATCTAGTCCTATCATGAGGCTGGTATCAGATACACATCCTTGATCATCTCTGACTTCTAACTGATATATGCCAGGCTCTGTCACATTGGGGTTTAGCTCGAGAAGTCTGTCTAAAGATGGTGTCACCCACACGGCATCTGCCACGCCAGCAGATACTTGTGGCATCAGGGTAATATCTATAATCTCGCAGGTGAATACAGTATCTTTAACATTAGAGATTAGAATACTTGACTCAGGTATGCCTATGTATACACTGTCTCTGACCTCGCATGCATCACTACCTATTACAGTTATATTATAAAGGCCTGTATCGCTGATCATGGGATTTAGGGTATTAGCCGCAAAGCTATTGGGGCCATCCCAAGTGACACTTAGAATATCTGCAGGTGCAGAAGCCATAATCGAAATAGGCGTAAAATCGCAGTCAAACTCATTATCCGCTATGTCCACTTCAAAAGGTGGCACCCTCATCAGATTAAATGTATCAGTGGATGTACATCCATTTTCTCCAGCAGCATTGACCACATAGGCACCTACTGCGGAAACAGTGATTGAATTATCAATAGACATAAATGAATCAGGTCCTGACCAACTGAAAGAGGCTGAGTTATCATCGATGATTAAATTCAAAACAGTAGATGTATCTAAGCATTGTAGATTATCTCCAATAAGAGCAATCATGGGTGCCAGCGTATCTGCTCTGACCTCAAATGAGTCTAAGCCTGGACAATTATCAGCATCCAATGTTCTCACTGTATAGATGCCTGGTATCTTAATTATTGGTGATTCATCTAATGAAATAAACTCATCTGGTCCTGACCATTGGTAATTTAAAATATCATTTTCACTCAAGGCTTTTATGTTGACAGAATCATTGGCACAGCTTAAAGTGGCCTCCTCAAAATCTAGACTGTACGTTTCTGAAAAAAGAACTACTTCATAAAGCTGAGTATCCCTACATCCATTAATTGAAGAAGAGACAAAGTTAAAGATACCAGCTTCATTTACTAAAGGAGATAATTCTGGATACTCCACTCCACTGGGACTAATCCATAGAGGATCAATAGGAAATACATTATCATTAAATGTAATATTTACCTCTTTTATCATACAGCTGAGTGTATCTAAATCGAAGTTATACCTGATAGTAGAAGAGTCTTTTTCTACGATGATGGAATCAGAAGACGGGCATCCATTAGGCGCAAAAATAGTCGCTATATATGTACCTGGCATACCCACAGAAGGACTTAACTCATCGGAGGAATATCCATCAGGACCTGTCCACTCTACTCTATCAGGAACTTCATCTGAGAGTACTTGTAAGGATACTTGAGGCTCTGCGCAGGTCAAAAATCCAGAGGATTCTATTTCAGATATTAATAGTTCATCAATGTCATTGACAATATCAACACTCGTGGTGTCTGCACAGCCTGCTTGATTAAATACAATAAGCTGATAGGTGCCTGGCTGGAATACCTTAATCTGAGGACCAGAAGGAGGACCCGAAAACCCACCCTGAGGACCTGACCACAGCCTTCCAAAATCTGGTGTCACGACAGATCTATCCCCTCCTAAAACAATGGTGTCAATATCACAACTCAATGCTGGTGCTGTAGCTCCAATGATCGCCTCCATCTCTATGACTTCAATAGATATCTTTGCAATAGAATCACAAAGACCTCGACCAAAAGGTACTAATGCTTGGCCAACTTCGAAAAATGCTTCATCACTAAACTCGAAGATACTGCCTGCACAAATGATAGTATCAATAACTAAAGTGTCTATGATATTTAAGGTCTTAACCTTCATACACTGAGCGGTGATGTCGGCACATATCGTAGAAGGCACTTGATCTATAAATCGCTTAAAATCATCTAAGTCTCCAATGCTTACCATCTCCCTAATCACTGACTCAAAGCTGGCATCATAGGACAAGCCGCATATCTCAAAGTCAGCCGCTCCATATGCTCTGATATCTGGTGCCGCACTGATATCAAATATCTCTCTATTGAATTCATCAGCGATAACGAACTCATATCTATAATTAGGATCAGCTGGATCAGTAGCTCCTTCAATATCTAAGAAGTCTAAGAGTAAATTATTATTGAAGACACAAATGGTGGTATCTAAGCTGTTTTCAAATTCTCCTGCTGATGCCATACATGGCGCACAGCCGATGCCCGATTCGTCACAAAACTCTATCCCGATAAACTCTATTATCCCAGCATCAAAAGGAATCTCATCAGCAATCTCTACAGTCCAAATACCATTAACGGGCCCCATCAGAAATTCTTCTAGACAACCGCCAAATGGATAATAGCTACCATTATAATTTTCTAATGTTCGCCAATCAGCATTGTTAGACCAGACGGTATCTGTGATCCCTATATCAGGTAATGCTGGCTCTGCACATGGGATAAAGCTGACATCCCAGGTAACCAGTTGTGTATTCGATGAAGTACCTACGGGACCTACTAACTGGATAGACTGACCAGCGGGGCTGATGAGGCTGACTCTTAAATCCGCAATGCCTCCATGACTGAACTTCAAGCTGACTGACTTGACACACTGCTCCGCAGCTGCTAAATTATCAAGAGTCACACCTTCTACTGTGAAGTTGATATTCGCCTTATCGTCATCGACTATAATGATGGTATCCGTAGATATGCAAGCTTGACCAATGATGGATCCTACTGATAATAGCAGTAAGAATAGTAGGGTTATGATATGTGGATAGTTAGATGTTGGCATGCTACATTACACTCTACGTCCTGGATTCTTTTATTAAAACCATAGACCACCTTAGTCTAACGCATTACTGCTTGACAATCTTTTGTCTAATTGTATTATCTCCCTGTATAATACGTGCGATGTATGTTCCTTCAGAAAGATTATCTAAATCAAGTAAAATAGTCTCGTGACCAGAAGATATAATTTCTTGCTTAGCGTAGACTTTCTGTCCTGTTATATTAAATATTTCAATGGATAGAGGACGATTACTGTATGAATCTATTTCTAAGCTGATGTGATCGTGGAATGGGTTAGGGTACATTGATACATCAAGCACTATATCCTCAATTAGCTCTGGCGATATGTCTACTGATCTCGTCTCACTCTGTGCCAAAGCACTGGATAGTACAGTCACGAAATCATTTAAATTAACTGTATGTTCCCCATATTCATTATATGCTGTGAGTCGAATATCATACTTGCCAGCTTCTTCATATATCACCCTGATGATTTGTTCTTCTGATACAATGGGGTCTCCACCTTCAAAGTACCAAGATATCCGATTAGCATCTAAAGATATAGATTCAAATCTTATGCCACCTCCTTCTGAAGTAGATAAAGAGCTAATCTTAAACCTTGCAGTCGGCTGTATGGCGTCACTTACGACAGTAACTGTCTTAGATTCAGTCGTCCTTCCGCATGCTGCATTCACAGTTAGAATGACTGTATAATCCCCTGCCTGTGCATATGTATGCTGAGGATTGAGATCAGTAGAGACCTCTCCATCACCAAAATTCCAAGATACATCTGATAGATCTGCATCGCCAATAAAAGTAAACTCTGCAGCCCTGTCTGTCAAGGTAAAGTCAAAATCAAAAGTAGGTCGCGGTAGCACCTTGATTAGATTAGTTAAAGTTCTTTTATCTGTTCCATTTATATTAGCTACTTCATAGGTGACAGTATATTCACCTGGTGTAGAGTAATTAATTTCATTATCAGCATCTATAGAACTGGTTTCTTCACCGCCTTCAAATGTCCATAAATGACTTGCTGCATTAGCTGATCGGCTACGAAATCTTATAGATTCGCCCTCACATATCTGCAAAGAACTGACACTAAAAATAGCTTGAGGTGAACCTATTTTTGTCAGATCAATTTGTTTTTCAATTGATGAATTTCCACATGGTCCTGCAGCAATTAATGTCACAGTATACATTTCAGCATTTGCATAGTTATGCCTCGGATTCTGACTCGTAGAACCAAACTGGTTGCCAAATCTCCATAGATAGGATGTAGCTCCTGAACTCAAATTAGAGAATTCTATCGTATTACTATCCCCTACTCTACGTGCTGTAAAATCTGCAAGAGCCGGTGCAAAAACCTCCACGGCTGATTCTTTGATCGAAATAGTCTCTACTGTATCTCTGATGACTGTCAGTTTGAGATCATAGATTCCAACTTCTGACATGGCTACAGTGGGGTCAAAATCTTGATAATCTTCTGTGCCTGTTCGCTTTATAGACCAGAATGACTCATCTACTTCTGTGGAATTATTAACTATGTCGATGGTACCACCTAAACATATTTGGGCTGTATTAATTGTAAAGTCAGTGATTGCTACATCGGCAGGATCTACAGTCGTCACTGGAATGACTATTTCTATAACTTCAGTATATTGCCTTATTCCACATTCATTAGTCGCTTGATAAGTTATAGTGAAGCTACCACTTGATTCATATTGATGAGTTGGAGTTGCTTCAGCTGAAGTATTTCCATCGCCAAAATTCCATAAATGGTCCACGACTTCGAGGGAATTATTTTCTATCAGAAGCGCGGCGGCTTCCGACTCCATTGAGACATTAATAACTGGCTGCGATTCGACTTCTATGTAATTAGAATATCGCAGTGTATCCTGCCCATCCTGATTAGTGACAACTAAGCTGACATCGTAAACTCCCGAAGTGGTATATATTATTGATGGATTCTCAATCGTACTGAAAGAAGGTAATCCTCCTTCAAAAACCCACTGATACGCATCAGCCTCTTGTGAAGTATTATCGTAGCGTATCACCGATCCCGCACATACTGACCGTGCTGATGGAACAAACGCTGCGACTGGTAGTGTCTTCTCTATCTCGACTTGTTTAGAGACTTCTGTGCTACCACATTCATTAGTCGCAATAAGTCCTATGGTATAACTACCCCCTCTTTCATAAGTATGCCTTGCGAAAGCTACAGTACTACTACCACCATCACCAAAATCCCAGCTGTATGTATCTGCATTAGCACTTGAGTTAATGAAGCTGACTGATTTACCTGATCTAATAAAACTGAAATTAACATCAGGTGCGCTAGCGACTTGTATCAAGTCTTGTAGAAATATTTCATTTTCGCCATCGTCATTCGAGACAGTTAATTTTACTGAATAGTTACCTGAGCTATTATATGTCACCTCTGGATTAACTTCTGTACTTGTAAAAGGTGTAGCGCCTTCAAATTCCCACTTGTATTCTTTCGCATCATCAGATCTATCTTCAAATCTAATAGATTCTCCTACACATATATTTTGTGCTGATGTGAAGAAATTAGCTATTGGAAGGTTTGCTTCTATGGTGATCGACTGTACTAAAGTGTCAGCCTGACAAAAATTATTTACGATCAGTGTCACAGGATAGGTGCCTGGTACTGCATAAGTGTGCTCCGGGTTTTCTTCTTCACTTAAAGCTCCATCTCCAAAATCCCACATCAGGCTACGCGCAGACATAGATTGATTCTGAAAACTGACTGTCTTATCTGTGACTGTATACTCAAATAAGGATGCCGGCTGAGGATCTACAGCTATAAATCCTGTGACAGCCACTGAGTCTCTTCCTTCACTATTAATCGCTATTAATCCTACGGCATAAATACCAGACTGCTCATAGGTGATGGTAGGGTTTTCTTCGCTGGAGCTAAAAGGAGAACCTCCTTGGAAAAACCAGACTAAGCTATCTGCTGATTCAGACAGGTTAAAATATTGAATGTTCTGTCCTTCACAAACGGACCTGATATCACTCGAAAAGTTAGCCACTGGAAGAATAAGTGCTTCCAGATTCAGCTCAAGAGAAGATTCATCAGAGCCACACTCATTACTAGCTGATAGTGTGACTGTTTGATTGACTAATTCTGTGTAAAGATGTGAAACCTCTTGTCCTGAGAGTAAAGTGCTATCTCCCAGATTCCAGTTATAATCTGTATTATCCGAAGGTGATATCACTTGTAGAGTCACAGAGTTATCATCCATTATCTCAAATGTAAAGGAGGCATCAGGCGCTTCACCTGCAATAATCAAATCTCTATACTCTATCAAATCAGTCTTATCTCCACCGAATACCTTCAATGTCACATCATAACTACCTCCTGATGTGTACTGGACCATCGGATCTAAGTCACTGGAAAATGTAGGTGTAGCTCCTGCGAATGTCCACTGTACGCTGTCGATCTCTCCTTCACTTTGGTTTATGAACTGCACGTTAAGTGGCACACATGCACCTGTAACTTCATATCTGAAATTAGCGACTACATTAATAGAGGGTTCGCATTCTGCCAGGCATTTAAAATTGAGGGAATTGGTATTTATTTTATTTTGAGATGTAGGTGACCACTGATTCGTCTCTACGAGTGGAGATGTCATGATAAAATCACCATCTTCTATATCATGCTGCGCACCAAAGTTATGCCCCAACTCATGAGAGAAAAGGACTCTCTTTCTTTCTCCTGTATCATTGTCTTCTACTATTAAAGTAGAAAAATTAGTGCACACTGTATTTACCCAAGCTAAACCATTAGCAGCATCATTACCTTTCAAAGATATATCTCTCTTTGTCCAGAAAGAAGACTGATCCACATCCGCAGTCCAATAGCTCTTAGACCAAGTGGTGAAACTACTTAGTATGGACTCAGAATCTTTTGACTGTGTCCAAGGGTCGCACGAATCACAATCTGACACAAACTGCTCTACCAGATTTAATTTTATTTCAGTATTAAATTCGGTATCATAGTTAGTTTGAGAAGCATTAAGAATCGCGATGGCATGTTTCTCCACTTCAGCTACACTCCCATAGAATTCAAACAATGAATAATCAGATGCGATGGCCATATCTACTTCAATACACGTCTCAGCTACAGATTTTGAGCCTTTATGTGCTGCTACTTGAGCATTAAACTTCTTCTCTAATTCGCCCGTCAAGCCACATATCCCTGGTTTTTTTTTCTTTTGCGATGACGTCAGATAGACCATCATGTCGTCCATAGAAGCATCAGAGTGATAGTAACGCATAGGCTCTATGTTAATCTCTGACTTCTCCGTGCGTATGAATCCATGGATAAAGTCTTGATCCACACTTAAGGCTACGACAGAATTAGGATCATTCTTAACATTGCCTATATATGTTTTTATACTTGGTTGTTGCTGCTCTCTGATGTCAGATTCTTCACTCGCAGTCTTTAAAATATAGTCATCAGATATCAACTTATTTTCTGATAATTCTAAGATATGTATCCCATACTTACCTAAATCTATGGAGGTGTTAAGATCAATTGACTTTTTACCTTGAAATATGTCACCCGTCTTAACTATTGCATAGGTGTCAATACCATCTATGATAAGCTGCTGAGACAAGCTATTCTGGAGACATATAGAGACTAAAAAGCCCGCTATGATTGATATATTTAAAATTCTCTTCAAGTGATAACTAACTGATTTTTAATTAGTTCTGTGCAAATTTATCTATTTTTAAACTCTAATCCATACAATTGAAGTCTTCTTCACAACAAAAGTAGTAATGTTCTCGTATAATTGATCTACACTCCTTAGATTGCAATTGTTTACTAGTTAACTAATTATAAGATGATCAAGCAAGCCATACTCCTTACTTTCCTATTGTTTTTTTTACATCAAACGGTAGATGCACAGCGGACCAGAACAAGGACAAGAAATAGAGCTCCGGAAAAAGTACAAGTTCCTGTAGACCAGAAATTATGGTATGGGGCCTATTTAGGTAATTTTGGCTTCGGAAATGGAGGATTTTCTTTCTCTGCTAAGGGATCTGCAGCTTATAAATTTGCAGGACCATTATCAGCAGGTATCACCACCAAATTCTTCTATAATGCTATATCTATTCCAGGAGCTCCTGACATTAGCTTATTCAGTTATGGTGCAGGGCTTTTTGCAAGAGTCAAGGTCTTCCAGTCTGTATTTCTCCATGGTGAGTATAATCTAACGAGCTACGACAGTGATAGAGCTTTCTCTAATCTTACGCCTGAGAGATCCACCTTTAGCTATCCTATGGTCGGTGCTGGCTATGAAAGTGGCTATGGTCCATGGACTTATGGCATCATGCTTCTGTTCAATTTGAATGAAGAAGTCAGAGAATTTGGTGCAAATGATTTTGGAGAATATTGGATTACTTTTAGTTATAATTTTTAAGTCTATATCGATGCTATTTCCTGCCGATAGCTATCGGCAGGAAAATATAACAAGTATAATACCTAAAATAAGCAGCTTTGCTTGTTTAAAAAATTTTAAACTAACACGAGCATTATAGTTCACTTGTTTCAACTCTTCTTTGGTATGATATCTATTAACCCTGGTCAAATAACAAGGTCCGATTACCACCAAACTGTGCGCCGCGCAGTACAACAAATTCTGCATTTAATAAAATATTATCGCCTACTTTAAATAATACATTAGTTATGTGAAGAATTGACATGACCATGAGATGTGACGTTAATATTTGCCTGCTTTATTCCATTTGGAATAGCTATAGCATTAAATTCTATGATAAAATCATTGCAAAGTGGAAATTGATTTTCTTGCTCAGGTGTCACTTATACATCTTGCTTAGACCAGCTGGCAGGATTAGAATTATCCATATCCACTCTGATCAAAGCCAGAAATATTATCCCGTTATGTTAATGTGGCTAGCTGAGCTAATGTAGATTTCTACCCAGTCCTTATGCTGACCGAGGTTATCTACAAGTGATGTATCATTGATTACTCATCAATTCACTGATATATAGCTAAGACGATAGTAAAATGGGAAACAGTAATGTAATTAATGAAGCTAGATATAATTGCAAATGTGGCGGGTATGCTCTATGAACCTATAAGATAAAGTAATCTATTTCAACTACTTGCGCTTATAAGACTCAAATCAAATAGCTAATACCACAAAACATTAGCTATTTGTCTAAAACAAAGCTAATAATTTTATATATTATTGAAGTGCGTTTTTCATCGTAACTCCAATATCCGCTGGAGAGTCTACCACATGAATCCCGCATTCTCTCATAATTTTCATCTTAGCCTCTGCCGTATCATGTTCTCCTCCGATAATGGCACCTGCATGCCCCATGGTTCTACCCTTAGGTGCAGTCTTACCAGCGATGAATCCTACGACTGGTTTAGTACCATGTTCTTTGATATAATGAGCTGCTTCAGCCTCCATGCCTCCACCTATTTCACCTATCATGACGATACCATCAGTATCGGGATCATTCATTAATAGCTCTACAGCTTCTTTAGTAGAAGTACCTACAATAGGGTCTCCTCCGATTCCAATACAAGTTGACTGACCTAATCCAGCTTTGGTGACTTGATCAACTGCCTCATACGTCAGTGTACCAGATCTTGACACGATGCCTATTCTACCTGGGTTATGTATAAATCCTGGCATAATACCGCACTTAGCTTCGCCTGGTGTAATTAGACCTGGACAATTAGGTCCTATAAGTCTTGTATCTCTGTCTTTTATGAAAGCATACACCTTAACCATATCCTGAACAGGAATACCTTCCGTAATGCATATGATAACTTTAATCCCAGCATCTGCTGCTTCCATGATCGCATCTGCGGCAAACTTGGGTGGAACAAATATAATACTTGTATCAGCATGAGCCTTCTCTACCGCCTCAGATACTGTATTGAATACAGGTTTATCTAAGTGGGTCTGACCACCTTTGCCTGGAGTGACACCACCTACTATGGGCGTACCATACTCTATCATCTGTCCAGAGTGGAATGAACCTTCCTTTCCAGTGAAGCCCTGAACTATTATCTTTGAATCCTTATTTACTAATACACTCATTTTATTCTCTTTCTATAATGTAAATATCCTCATTTTCTTTGTGGATATAGTATTGTTCTCTAGCGAATCTTTCAATATCTTTTTCTAAGAGCTGTTGATCAAGAATAGCTCCTTTCAATTGATCTTCATATTCTAACTTTTCATTCTCTAATACAGCTAATGAATGGCTTAGTTTCACCTGATTTATCAAGTTATATTTATCAATAAAAGTTAGATATGCTAAAAAAATTAAAAAAGTAAGCATATACTTATTCAGACAGAACTTAATCAACTGAGTTTTCCAAGCAGACTGAAATTTTTCTTTAGAAAACATATTACATTTTTAACAAATATAATAATATTCCTTGAGCTTAACTTTCTATTTCAGAATAGATCTTCCAGGATAGTATGCTTGATCACCTAAATCTTCTTCTATTCTCAATAATTGATTGTATTTAGCGACTCTATCACTCCTAGAAGCTGACCCAGTCTTTATCTGGCCAGTATTCAGCGCCACAGCCAAGTCTGCTATAGTCGTATCTTCTGTCTCACCAGATCTATGACTCATCACACTTGTGTACCCACTATTATTCGCAAGCGATACAGCATCGATGGTCTCGGATAGTGACCCAATCTGGTTTACCTTGATCAGAATAGAATTTGCACTTTTTTCCTTTATGCCTCTTTTAAGTCTCTCTGTATTAGTGACAAATAAGTCATCGCCTACTAGCTGCACTTTATCACCTACTTTACTATTCAATAGCTGCCATCCTTCCCAGTCATCTTCGTCTAAGCCATCCTCAATAGAAAATATAGGATACTTCTTAGTCCACGACTCCCAGTAATCGATGAGTTCTCCCGAAGTCAGTTCTGCTCCACTTGATTTATGTAAAATATATCTTGCTTTCTCTGCATCATAAAATTCTGATGCAGCAGCATCCATAGCAATCATGACTTGCTCACCTGGCTTATATCCAGCAGACTCAATTGCCTTAAGCACCGTCTCTACAGCTTCGTCATTAGACTTAATATTAGGCGCAAAGCCGCCTTCGTCACCTACATTAGTAGAATAGCCTTTGCTTTTCAATACTTTCTTAAGATGATGAAATATCTCTACACCCATCCGCAATCCTTCAGAGAAGGTATCAGCTCCTACTGGCATGATCATGAACTCCTGAAAGTCTATGCTATTATCAGCATGTGAACCGCCATTGATAATATTCATCATTGGTACTGGAAGCACGTGAGCATTGACACCACCTACATATCTATATAATTGCTGACCTGCTTCTTCTGCTGCGGCTTTAGCCACTGCTAAGGATACTCCTAAAATAGCATTAGCACCAAGATTAGCTTTATTAGATGTGCCATCTAAGTCAATCATAGCTTTATCGACAAATTTTTGATCAAATACATCAAGACCAATAATCTCACTTTTAATATGCTCTTCTACATTCAAGCAAGCCTGAGCGACGCCTTTACCTAAATATCTCTTGGCATCGTCATCTCTCAGCTCTACTGCTTCATATTTTCCCGTAGAGGCTCCAGATGGGACTGCTGCTCTACCAATATAACCTTCTTCGGTTAATACCTCGACTTCGACTGTCGGGTTACCTCTTGAATCAAGTATTTCTCTTGCCAATACATCAATAATTTCGCTCATGGTTTTTTAGTTTTTGTTTTTGTCAATAAGTGCAATAAAGTCGTCGAATAGATATCTGGCGTCATGTGGCCCGGGTGCTGCTTCTGGATGATATTGTACAGAGAAAGCAGGCTTATCTTTTACTTTAATTCCTTCGATCGTATCATCGTTTAGATTGATATGGGTGATTTCTATACGATCTTCATTCGCTTGAATCGCTTCTGGGCTTACTCCAAAGCCATGATTCTGGCTAGTGATTTCACATTTCCCAGTTGTCATATTCTTTACTGGCTGATTAATGCCTCTATGTCCGTGGTGCATCTTATAAGTAGGAATATCTATTGATAGTGCTAATATCTGATGACCTAAGCAAATACCAAACACAGGCTTATCTTCCTTCATTATTTCTTTAGTGGTATTGACAGCATACTCCATACTAGCTGGATCACCTGGGCCATTAGATAAGAAATATCCATCAGGATTCCACGCTTTTATCTCCTCATAAGGAGTCTTTGCCGGGAATACTTTTAAATAGCATCCTCTCTCTGAGAAGCATCGTAGTATATTCTTCTTTGTACCAAAATCTAATACTGCCACCTTCCTTTCCGCATCTTCGCTTCCAAAATAATAACTTTCTTTAGTAGATACTACCGAAGCCAACTCAAGACCGTCCATACTAGGTACTTTCTCCAGCTGAGCCTTTAATTCATCTACATCATCAGTTTCTGAAGATATGATGACATTCATCGCACCCTTAGATCTAATATGACGAACCAGAGCACGAGTATCTATCCCGTGAATAACAACTATGTTATGCCTTTGGAAATAATCATCTATATGTTCTGTCGCCTGTTGTCTAGAATACTGATTGGTAAAATTCTTGCAGATCAATCCAGATATTTGGATTTGCTCAGATTCTACTTCTACGTCCTTGATACCATAATTACCTATGTGGGCATTAGTCGTCACGAGCATTTGACCATAGTAAGATGGATCAGTGAAGACTTCTTGATACCCCGTCATTCCAGTATTAAAGCAAATTTCGCCAGTCGCAGTTCCAGTAGCACCAGCTGCTACTCCTTCGAAGCTGACTCCGTCCTCTAAGACTATGATGGCTTTTCTCTGAGTGGTCTCTATCATATGTTTAAAAATTACGACTTTCAGTTATGGGCTTCAAATATATAAATCATATCCTTAGGTGACTCATTACCTTTTAGACGATTCAAATATTAGAAATATGTATCTCATTTTGATCATTCAACGAGAAGAAATAGTCTATGACTTGAACAGCGACGAAAATCATTATTGACCACGTCCTTGACAATTCATATATATTAAATATTCGCAAATATAGAAATATTACTTATACGTAAAATGTAGATTTGAAATCTCTTGGACAAAAATTAAAAAAGCCCTCTCTAATGCAGTAGAAAGGGCTTAATATATTTTTAAAAGAAAGTAGACTATACTATTCTTCTTCGTCAGAAGTAGTGGCAGCTGCTGTCGCGACAGCAGTCGCAGTAGATGCTGCTGCTTCAGTGCTTTTATTACTTCCTCCTCTTCTTCTTCTTGTCTTCTTACCGCCTTTAACTGTTGATTCGTTTGAGTATACTTCGTTATAATCAACAAACTCAATCATAGCCATTTCAGCTGCATCTCCCTTTCTGAATCCAGTCTTGATAATTCGTAAGTATCCTCCAGGTCTATCTGCTACTTTAGTAGATATTTCATCGAACAATTCTTTTATGGCCTCCTTATTCTGCAGATATCCAAAAACAACTCTTCTTGAGTGTGTCGTATTAGACTTAGACTTAGTAATTAATGGCTCTAAATATACTCTTAGTGCTTTTGCTTTAGCTACAGTCGTATTGATACGCTTGTAATTAATCAAAGAGATAGACATGTTAGCCAGTGTAGCTCTTCTGTGACCTTTTTTTCGACCTAAATGGTTGAATTTTTTACCGTGTCTCATAAGTGAATTGTTATCGTCGCGCCACGATCAACAGCTGATTCGTCATCAGTGGAACTGTAAGCGCAATTTATTATTTTAAAATAATTAAGATTCTTCTAATTTGTACTTACTCAGATCCATTCCAAACGTCAGACCTTTATTCTGAAGTAACTCTTCTATCTCTACAAGTGACTTCTTTCCGAAATTTCTGAATTTCAATAACTCATGAGTATCATACTTCACCATCTCACCTAACGAGTTAATTTTCGCTGCTTTGAGACAATTGTAAGCTCTTACTGATAAGTCTAAATCTTCTAATGAAGTCTTTAATAACTTTCTCATGTGTAAGATGTGCTCATCTACGATATTCTCCTCTGCTGTAGCAGCATCGTTGAATGTGATATTCTCATCAGTGATCAACATTAAGTGCTGAATCAATATTCTCGAAGCCTCTTTGACAGCTTCTTCAGGATGAATCGTACCATCAGTCTTAAGATCAATAGTGAGCTTTTCATAATCGGTTCTCTGTCCTACTCTGGTATTTTCTATAGAGTAAGCGACTTTCTTAATAGGCGTATAGATAGCATCTACTGGAATGACCCCTATTGCTGCATCTTTAGGCATATTCTCCTCTGCAGCAACATATCCTCTACCTTTAGTAATGGTTAGCTCCATCTCAATATTAACGAATGGCTCCATATTACATATCAGCAACTCAGGATTCATGATCTGAAATACATTCGTGCTTGATTCTATATCACCAGCTACGAAAGAATCTTTACCAGTAATAGTCAAATATATTTTCTCTTCAGTAGATGTCTCGTCTTCGATATTCCTTTTAATTCTGACTTGCTTAAGATTCAGAATGATATCGACTACATCTTGCACAACTCCCTTTATCGTAGAAAATTCGTGATCTACTCCTGCTATACGCACAGCAGAAATAGCAAAACCTTCTAACGAAGAAAGTAACACTCTTCTTAGAGAATTTCCAATAGTCTGACCAAAACCTGGCTCAAGAGGTTTAAACTCAAATTTACCTTCAAAGTCATCTGCTTTCTGAAGGATGATTTTATCTGGCTTTTGAAAATTAAGAATACTCATATACTTAGCTTATGATAAAGATGAATTGAAAAAATGTTTTGTTGACGATTAGCTTATTTAGAGTATAATTCTACAATGAGCTGCTCATTAATCTTTTCTGGAATTTTTTCTCTTTCTGGATATTCTAAGAAGATACCTTCTTTCTTATCAGGGTTAAACTCTAACCAGCCAAAACTCCTCACGTCACTTTTACTTGCTATAGAATCTGTGATCACTTCTAAATTCTGTGACTTACCTCTAACCGTGACAATGTCTCCTGGTCTTAACTGGTATGACGCCACATTAGTGACTGTTCCATTGACCATGATATGCTTGTGAGACACAAGTTGCCTTGCTCCTCGTCTGGTTGGAGAAATCCCCATTCTGAATACAGTATTGTCTAATCTTGCTTCTAAAAACTGAAGCAAAATTTCACCTGTAACGCCACTCTTGCCACTTGCTTTCTCAAATAGATTTCGAAACTGACGTTCCAAAACTCCATAAGTATATTTAGCTTTTTGTTTTTCTTGAAGCTGGAATGCATAGTCAGATTTCTGCTTTCTTCTTCTAGAAGGACCATGCTGTCCTGGACCATATTTTCGTCTATCAAAAGCTTTATCAGCTCCAAAGATAGCTTCTCCAAATGATCTAGCCTTTTTAGTTTTAGGACCGGTATATCTTGCCATTATTAGCTTTGTTATATTTTAATTAAACTCTTCTCTTCTTAGGTGGTCTACACCCATTGTGAGGAATTGGAGTCACGTCTCTTATTCTTGTAACTTTTATGCCCATGGAATCTATAGCTCTTATAGCAGCTTCTCTTCCTGATCCAGGACCTTTCACATACACTTCTACATGTCTAAGACCAGCATCATACGCTACTTGCCCTGCATCACTTGCAGCCTTCTGAGCAGCAAATGGGGTATTTTTCTTAGATCCTCTGAACCCAGCTTTACCTGCCGAAGCCCATGATATCACTTGACCTTGCTTATTTGTAAGGGTAATGATGATATTATTAAAGCTTGCTTTTATATAAGCCAATCCTTCTGGATCTACTTTAACTTTCCTTTTCTTATTAACTTTTGCCATCTGAAAAGACTTTTATTGGTTATTTAGTTGCTTTCTTCTTGTTAGCGACTGTCTTTCTCTTACCCTTTCTGGTTCTAGAATTAGTCTTAGTCCTCTGCCCTCTTGTAGGCAGACCCTTTCTGTGTCTGATCCCTCTGTAAGAACCGATGTCCATCAATCTTTTGATATTCATCTGAATCTCAGATCTGAGTTCTCCTTCTACCTTATAGACATCTTGAAGAAGCGCTGTGATTTCCTTGATATGATCATCTGACCAGTTTTCTACGATGGTGTTATCATCCAGACCGACTCTATTCAGAATCTCGTGAGCTTTAGTCGTACCTATACCATATATATACGTCAATGAAACTACACCTCTTTTTTTCCTTGGAAGATCTACCCCTGATATACGTGCCATAATTATCCTTGTCTTTGCTTAAATTTTGGATTCTTCTTATTGATAACATAAAGTCTTCCTTTACGTCTTACGATCTTACAATCTGCAGATCTCTTCTTAATTGATGTTCTAACTTTCATATCTATTTATATCTATAAGTTATACGGCCTCTTGATAAATCATAAGGCGACATTTCTACTGCAACTTTGTCTCCAGGAAGTATTCTGATATAGTGCATTCTCATCTTTCCAGATATCGTAGCGGTAATCAAGTGATTGTTTTCTAACTTCACCCTGAACATCGCATTAGAGAGTGCTTCCTCTATCGTTCCATCCTGTTTTATTAATTCTTGTTTAGCCATACGAAAATTGGAGTGCAAATATCTAATTTTTTAGCGATATATTGCTTAATTCTTTGTTATTTTTTATTGCCTCTTTGATTGGCTCATGATTAGACAAAATATCAGCTCCTTCTGCAGTGATTGCAATGGTATGCTCATAATGTGCTGATGGCTTTCCATCCCTTGTCTTAATCGTCCAACCATCTCTGGCTTGCTTCACATCTTTCGTCCCCAGATTAACCATAGGCTCTATAGCTATGACTAATCCCTCTTTCAGTTTTATCCCTCTGCCTCTCTTTCCATAATTAGGTACTTCAGGGGATTCATGTAAGTTTTTACCTAATCCATGACCCACCAGCTCTCTCACCACGCCATAACCATTCTGACGTTCACAATGATTCTGTACCGCAAATGATATATCTCCTAATCGATTCCCCACTTTCGCTGAGTCTATACCTTTATAGAGTGATTCATCTGTCACCACTAATAACTTCATAACTGCTTCGTCAATATCGCCTACTACAAAAGTATAGGCAGCATCTCCAAAAAATTCATTCATATATACTCCACAGTCTATCGAAATGATATCACCTGATATAAACTCATAATTATCCGGTATACCATGTACCACTTCATCATTCTTAGAGATGCATAAGGTACCAGGAAAATCTCTATACCCTTTAAATCCAGGCACAGCTTGATTGTCTCTGATAAATTCTTCTGCTTGCTTATCTAAGTGTAATCCTGTTATACCAGGCTTTAACTCACTCGCTACTAATGCCAGTGTGTTTGATACCATGAGACAATTCTCACGTATCAATTCAATTTCTTCTTCCGTCTTATAAAAAATCATTGTAGTGAAGTCATTACATCCCAGCTCCGATAGTCTGCATATTACTTCTGCCCTTTAAAGAGCCAGACTTAACAAGACCGTCGTACTTACGCATGAGTAAATAACTTTCTATTTGCTGAAGTGTATCCAGTACCACAGCTACTAAAATCAATAATGACGTACCTCCAAAGAATATAGCGAATCCATCATTCACGCCTAACACACCTGCTACAAAAGCTGGAAATATAGTGATCAAACCTAAAAATATGGAACCCGGCAAGGTAATTCTCGTAGTCAAGGAATCAATAAAATCTTGAGTCGCCATACCAGGCTTAATACCCGGTATAAAAGAGTTTTGTCTTTTTAAGTATTCTGCATATTGCTGAGGATTCACAAGTAATGCTGTATACACATATGTAAAAATCACCACCAACACAAACAACAACAAGTTATATGGAATTGACTTCCAGTCGTTAAGCGCAGTCAATAAAGCACTTGAATTAGCAACGTCATCTCCTGCTGCAAAACTTGCAATCGTCATCGGTAAAAACATAATTGCTTGCGCAAAAATGATCGGCATGACACCTGAAGCATTCACCTTTAATGGAATATAATCTCTAACGCCAGTCGCTGGTATATTACCTGTACTTCTTCCTACCATTCTCTTAGCGAACTGAATAGGGATTCTTCTCACTCCTTGAACTATTAGTACTGTCACTAAGACGATTAAGAAGAAAAGTATTAATTCTAACAAGAAAAAGAATATGTTATTATTGAAAGCATTCACCAATTCTGCTGTAAATACAGTAGGTAGTGTAGCTATAATACCGATCATGATTAATAAAGAAATACCATTTCCGATTCCCTTATCAGTAATCTTTTCACCTAACCACATGGCCAAAATAGTACCACTCGAAAGGATAATGATATTACTAAAGAAGAATACAGATGAAGGGACGCTTGGGTCTACTGCACCAGGCGTAGATCTGATCATTGTCAAGTATGTAGCTCCTTGTACTAAAGTAATCGCTACTGTAAGAAGTCTTGTTAACTGAGTGATCTTCTTTCTCCCGGACTCTCCTTCTTTCTGCTGTAGTTTCTGAAAATAAGGAACAGCAAATCCTAATAACTGAATTATAATAGACGCTGTAATATAGGGCATGATCCCTAATGCAAACACTGCAGCATTTCCGAATGCTCCTCCGGTAAATGCATTAATTAAACCCAAAATATCTGATGCATTAGTCCCGACATCGAGAGCACTTGCATTAACACCTGGAAGGACTACGAAAGAACCAAATCTATATACAAATAGAATAAAGAGAGTGAATAGAATTCTCTCTCTTAGTTCTTTAATTTTCCAGATATTCTTTAGAGTGTCTATGAATTTTTCCATTAAGCTCTTAGATTATATTGATAGAACCGCCTTTTGCTTCAATTGCTGCTTTCGCAGTCTCAGAACAAGCGTGGGCCTGTACCGTTATTGAAGAAGTAAGCTCTCCTGACGCTAATATTTTTACTTTATCCGTTTTCTTGATGATTCCTAATTCGATCATCTTTTCTAAAGTCAAATCAGTTACAGCATATTTATCTGCTATCTCAGCTAACCTGCCAATATTAATAGCCGTAAACGGAGATCTATTAGGGTTAGTAAACCCTCTTTTTGGAAGACGCATCTGAAGCGGCATCTGACCTCCTTCAAAATTTCTCTTCTTCTTCCAACCTGATCTTGACTTAGCACCTTTATGGCCTCTAGTGGAGGTACCTCCTCTCCCAGATCCTTGACCTCTGGCGATTCGTTTACCATTTTTCACTGATCCTTCAGCAGGCTTTAAATTATGTAATTCCATTATGCTAAAATTAAACTTCTTCGATAGTGATTAAATGACTCACTTTATTAATCATGCCCATGACCATTGGGGAAGTCTCCTTCTCAACAGAATGATGCATTCTTCTTAGTCCAAGAGCTTTGACAGTGTCTTTCTGCTTTTGGGATCTTCCGATCAAACTTCTTACTTGTGTAATCTTTACTTTAGACATGGTCATTGAAATTTCCTATCCTTCAAATAATTTATTAAGAGTGATGCCTCTTGTCTTAGCCACTTGCTGTGGACTTCTCAATTTAGACAGAGCATCAATCGTTGCTTTTATTACATTGTGTGGATTAGAAGAACCTTGAGATTTTCCTAATACATTGTGGACGCCTGCTATCTCGAGTACTGCTCTCATCGCACCTCCTGCTATAACTCCTGTACCATCAGCTGCTGGCTTCATAAATATTTTACCAGCACCATATTTTCCCTTTTGCTCGTGAGGTATAGTACCTTTTACAATTGGAAATTTGATTAAAGATTTCTTAGCATCATCAATGGCTTTCGCTATGGACTCTTGTACATCTCTTGCCTTACCTAAACCATGACCTACTGTACCTTTACCATCTCCTACAACTACTAAAGCAGAAAAACTGAATGTACGTCCACCCTTAGTAACCTTAGCAACACGGTTCAAACTAACAAGCTTATCTTTAAGTTCCTGATCTGCTGGCTTAATCCTCTGCTTACCTTTATTGTTTCTATTATCTGCCATAATGACTTTTTAAAAATTTAGACCGCCTTCTCTAGCGCCATCTGCTAATGATTTAATACGACCATGATATAAGTATCCTGCTCTATCGAACACAACTTGTTCTATATTTTGGCTTTTAGCTCTATCAGCTATCAGGGCACCTACTTTCTTAGCTTGTTCTGTTCTCGAACCAGCTTTCTCTATGCCATCTTCTTTGCTTGATGCGGCTGCGACTGTCTGTCCATTAATATCATCAATGATCTGACAGTATATCGAAGTATTACTTCTGAATATAGACAGTCTAGGCGTAGAAGTAGTCCCTCTGAGTCCCTTTCTGATTCTGTATCTGATTTTTTGCCTTCTGGCTCTTTTGTTAACCATGATAATATCTTTTTATCCAGCCGTTTTACCAGCTTTTCTTCTGATGACTTCACCTTTAAACTTAATCCCTTTTCCTTTATAAGGCTCTGGCTTTCTAAATGCTCGGATCTTGGATGCTATTTGACCTAATAGCTGATTGTCGTGACTTGTCAAAATGATAGCAGGGTTCTTACCCTTCTCCATGACCGTCTCAAGCTTCACTTCGTCAGGTATAGCGAACATAATAGGGTGAGAGTAACCAACTGTCAATTCTAATAATTGACCTGTATTATTACACCTATACCCCACTCCTACAAGCTCTAACTCCTTTTTATATCCCTCGTTCACTCCAGTGACCATATTAGCCAAAAGTGATCTATACAGTCCATGAAATGCTTTATGTCTCTTCTGTTCTGTGGGACGGTTCACTGATATAGTACCATCTTCAAAAGATATAATCATATCAGGGTCTACCTGCTGCTTAAGTTCACCTTTGGGTCCCTTAATAGTAATCATATTTCCTTTAGAGATATCTATCGATACGCCTGAAGGAACTGATATTGGTGCATTACCTATTCGTGACATAATCTGATTTTCTAAAATTAATAAACATAGCAGATGACTTCCCCACCCACATTCTTTGCTTTTGCTTCCTTTCCTGTCATCAGGCCTTTGCTTGTCGATATGATAGCAATACCTAAACCATTAATAACCCTTGGGATCTCGTCTGCTGGACTATACTTCCTTAGACCTGGTCTACTGACTCTACCTAACTTCTTAATCACTGGGACCTTAGTTACCTTATCATATTTCAAGGCTATCTTTATGGTACCCTGATGACCTAAATCATCATCAAACATATATTTATGAATGAACCCTTGATCATATAGTATCTCAGTGATTCTTTTCTTCATATTAGAACCAGGTATCTCCACTACTCTGTGGCCTGCTTGCTGCGAATTTCTGATTCTTGTCAGATAATCTGCTATTGGATCTGTTACTCCTGCCATATTACCAGCTTGCTTTTGTGATTCCAGGAATCTTTCCTTCTAGAGCCATCTTCCTAAATGTGATTCTATTGATTCCAAATTTTCTCATATATCCCTTCGGTCTTCCCGTCAACTTACATCTATTATGCAGTCTTACTGGAGAAGAATTCTTAGGCAGTTTGTCTAACTCATCCCATTTTCCTTCCTCCTTCAACCTTTTACGTAGCTTAGCGTACTTAGCTACCATTTTACGTCTTTTAGCTTCTCTTGCTATAACTGATTTCTTAGCCATGAGTAGAATTAATTTCTTTGATTTTTAAATGGCATACCTAACAATTTCAATAATTCAAGTGCTTCTGCGTCTGTTCTTGCAGTCGTGACGAAACTGATATCCATACCAGTGATCTTACTCACTTTATCTATATCAATCTCAGGAAAAATGATATGCTCTTGTATACCTAAAGAGTAATTACCCCTTCCGTCAAATGCTTTATCGCTAATGCCTCTGAAATCTCTTACCCTTGGTAATGCAACTGCTATGAGTCTGTCTAAAAATTCCCACATCTTGCTACTTCTCAAAGTAACTTTAGTGCCTATGGTCATATCCTCTCTTAACTTAAAGTTAGAGACTGATTTTTTAGCTTTAGTCGGGACACATTTCTGACCTGCTATTGAAGTCATTTCATTGAGTGCTGATTCCACTAATTTTTTGTCCTGTGTCGCACCACCTACACCTTGATTGATGCAGATCTTAGTCAACTTAGGTACTTGCATAGGAGATTTATACTTAAACTGCTCCTGCAGCTTAGGTATAACGTCTGTCATATATTGTGTCTTAAGTCTTGGCTGATAGCTCATCTTAAATTAATTCTCCTGATTTTTTAGAATATCTTGCTGACTTATTATCACCATCAGCTTTTCTACCTGTCCTTGTTGGCTCGCCTGATTTAGGATCGATGACCATAAGGTTAGATATATGTATAGGGGTATTTATTTCATTAATACCTCCTGGGTTATCTTGTGTCGGTTTCGTGTGCTTTTTACTCAAATTCACTCCCTCTACGATTGCTCTATTCTTTTCTGCAAAAACTTCCTGTACAGCACCCTTCGTCCCTTTATAAGCGCCAGCTATGACGATTACTTGATCTCCTTTTTTGATATGGAGCTTAGGGGAAAATCTTTTTTTACTCATAATTATAATACTTCAGGAGCCAATGAAATAATTCTCATATAATCCCTATCTCTCAATTCTTTTGCAACAGGGCCAAAAATTCTTGTTCCTCTCGGCTCATCGTTAGGTGTTAATAAAACGACAGCATTGTCATCAAATCTAATGTACGATCCATCTTTTCTTCTGATCTCCTTCTTCGTTCTCACCACTACGGCTGGAGAAACAGTGCCCTTTTTTACTCCACCTGGAGCAGCGTCCTTAATCGTGACGATGATCTTATCTCCTATAGAAGCGTATCTACGCTTAGATCCACCAAGTACCTTTATACAGAGTACTTCTTTTGCACCGCTATTATCAGCTACCCTTAATCTACTTTCCGCTTGAATCATAATAATTCGTTTAAGATGTATTTATTTAACTCTTTCAATAACCTCAACTAACTTCCACTTCTTTCTCTTGCTCAAAGGTCTTGATTCTTCTATTTTCACTGTATCTCCGATATTGGCTTCATTGGTCTCGTCGTGAGCCATGAATTTTTTCGACTTCTTTACGAACTTCCCATACATAGGGTGCTTTATTCGTCTTTCTATAAGAACCGTGATTGATTTATCCATTTTATCGCTGGATACAACACCAATTCTTTGCTTTTTACTTGATACTACTTTAGTTTCTTCCATAACTATTATGATCTCTTTCTTCGCGTTCTAATTTTAGATCTATTGGCAAGTGCTTCAGCATCCATCGCTGCCACTTCTCTTCTTCTGCTTTCTGACTTCAGTCGAGCATAATCTCTTCTGATATCTCGAAGCACTAACGGATTGTCTAAACCTTTGATCGCGTGATCAAATTTTAATTTCTGCAATTGAGCTTGAGTTTCCTTTAGCTCATTAACAAGCTCCTCAGCTGAAAATTCTTGTAATTCTAAAAACTTCTTAGTTGCCATAGATTAGCTATTTACATCGTAGTCTCTACGAACCACTGTTTTAGTCAATATTGGTAATTTCTGAGCTGCTAAACGCAGAGCTTCTTTAGCTGTCTCGTAAGGCACTCCATCCATTTCAAATAATATTCTACCTGGTCGAATAACTGCTACATAATGGTCTAAGGCTCCTTTACCTTTTCCCATCCGTACTTCTTGCGGCTTGGCGGTGATTGGCTTATCCGGAAATATTCTAATCCATACCTTACCTTCTCTTTTCATGTATCTCGTCATCGCAATCCTGGCAGCCTCTATCTGTCTATTCGTCAGTCGACCACCCTGCTGTGCTTTCAGACCAAATGATCCGAATGCTATAGTACCTCCTCTATGCGCCAGGCCTCTATTCCTGCCTTTTTGCATTTTTCTATACTTGGTCCGTTTCGGTTGTAACATTGAAATATTATTTTACTTTTTTCAAAAGTTTGGCAAAGGTAAGCATTTTATCTATTTCTTCTTCCCCCACCTCTATTATCTCTTCCTCCACCTGATCTTCCTCCACCTCGGCCACCTCTCTTGCCTTTATCTACACCCACATTAGGCGATAAATCTCTCTTACCCAGTACTTCTCCCTTACAGATCCATACTTTAATTCCTATTTTCCCATATACTGTTTGAGCTTCGCTCAGCGCATAGTCTATGTCAGCTCTAAATGTATGTAATGGTGTTCTACCATCTTTAAACTCCTCGCTTCTTGCCATCTCTGCTCCATTCAACCTGCCACTCACTCTAATCTTCACTCCTTCCGCACCTGCTCTCATCGTGGACTGAATAGACATTTTAATAGCTCTTCTAAAGTTCATTCTGCCTTCCAGCTGCTTAGCTATGGACTCTCCTACTATCGCTGCGTCAAGTTCAGGCTTTCTGATCTCTACAATATTAATCTGCACGTCTTTACCAGTCAACTTTTTTAACTCTTCTCTTATTCTATCTACTTCGGATCCTCCTTTGCCGATGATAATCCCAGGTCTTGAAGTATGTATCGTAACTGTGATTCTCTTCAGTGTTCTTTCTATAATGATACGTGCTACACCACCTTTATTAACTCTGGCTTTTAGATATCTTCTGATGTTTTCGTCTTCGACTACTTTTTCACCAAAATCTTTTCCACCAAACCAATTAGAATCCCATCCTCGGATGATTCCTAACCTATTACCTATTGGATTCGTTTTCTGACCCATTAATTAGTGTTTATTAGCTATTTTATTCTTCTTCAGAACTGTCGGTATCTCCGGAGAACTGATCTTCATTATCAATGACTGTGCTGTTCTCGACCACTATTGTAAGATGGTTAGAACGTTTTCTTATTCTGTGAGCCCTTCCATGTGGTGCTGGTCTTATTCTTTTGACCATGGCTCCAGCATCAGAGTACGCTTCTTTTACAACTAAGCCATAATCATCAGCACTCAGTGTCAAGTTAGATTTTTGCTCCCAGTTAGCTATGGCAGATAATAGTGCTTTCTCAGCCCATTCTCCAGCTTCACGCTTAGTAAACTTGAGTATATTGAGAGCATGATTAATATCTTTCCCTCTTATCGTGTCCACTACCATACGCATTTTACGCGCAGACATTGGTATATTTTTTAATCGTGATTTAGCTTCCATCTGATTGCAGATTTTATATACTTACTTTCTATTTCCTGAATGACCTTTAAACTGTCTCGTCGGTGAAAACTCACCTAACTTATGACCTACCATGTTCTCAGTGACAAAAACTGGAACAAATGTTTTACCATTATGAACCGCTATCGTCTCTCCTACCATACCTGGAATGATCATTGAAGATCTTGACCAAGTCTTGATAACTGTTTTTTTATTTGACTCCTTTGCTCTCGTAAGCTTGTCTATAAGCTTGTGATATACGTAAGGACCTTTTTTTAGTGATCTTGCCATTCTACCTAAAATTATTTTTTATTCCTCTTCTTCCTTCTAGAGACGATGAGTTGCGTTGAATACTTTTTATTATTTCTAGTCTTCTGACCTTTCGCCATGATACCAGTCCGTGATCTTGGATGTCCTCCAGACGCACGACCTTCACCACCACCCATTGGGTGATCCACAGGGTTCATCGCTACACCTCTTACTCTTGGTCTTCTACCTAACCATCTCTTTCTTCCTGCTTTACCTAATACTTGTAGCTGATGATCTCCATTTGAAGTAATGCCCATCACTGCTCTACAAGACATTAATACCTTTCTTGTTTCCCCAGAAGGCATTCTAACGATAGCATACTTACCTTCTTTACCCATTAGGGTGCCATAGGTACCAGCACTTCTCGCTATTGCAGCTCCTTTACCAGGTGACATTTCGATAGAGTGAATCGCTGAACCCAACGGAATTTCATCTAAGAATAGACAATTACCAGTCACGGGAGACACACCTCTTCCTGATTTAATCTTATCACCTACAATTAATTTGTCTGGTGCTACGATATAATTTTTTTCGCCATCATCATACTCAAGTAATGCGATAAAAGCGGTTCTGTTAGGATCGTACTGTATACTTGATACAGTAGCAGTTCCTTCCTTGTCTCTCTTAAAGTCAATAACTCTATATCTTTTCTTATGACCACCACCTATGTGACGGTTAGTCATCTTACCAGCGTGGTTACGACCACCTGTCCTAGTGAGCTTCTTAAGCAAAGTCTTTTCTGGTCTATCTCCTGATAAAGCAGAATAGTCATTCCCTTGTCTGAATCTCGTACCTGGCGTTATTGGTTTATACTTCTTTACTGGCATCTTACTATGCTTTATATATCACCGAAGAAGTCAATTTCCTCTCCTGCAGTTAGTTTTACAATAGCTTTCTTATAAGCGGACTTACTGCCTTTGATCACTCCACCTTTCGTGTTTCTTGATCTGCTCTTAGCTGGCATAATTGCTGTGTTCACAGAATCTACTGTGACATTATACATTTTCTCAACTGCCTTCCTTATCTCTATCTTATTCGCTTTTTTGGCAACTTTAAAAGTGTACTGACCACCTGACTCTGATAATTGTTCAGATTTCTCGGTGATGATTGGTTTGATTAATATCTCTTTAGCCATTAGATTAAGTTTAGCTGTACATTTCGTTAATCTTAGCAATAGCGCTCTCAGATATAAGAAGCTTCTGGGCATTCAGTATCTGGTATACATTTAAATCAGCTGCAGGAGTCACATCAGACTTCTTACAGTTACGACCTGATAAGTAGACATTAGTATTGTGGTCTCCCGTTACTAATAATGTCTTCACATTTTCTGATTCGAAGCTTTTAAGCATGTTATGGTAAGAACTTGTCTTAGGCGCATCGAAGTTAAAATCTTCGATGACCACCACCTGACCACCATTCATCTTAGCAGCTAAGGCTGAAGCTCTTGCTATGCTTTTCACCTTTTTATTTAACTTGATAGTGTATGTCCTTGGTCTTGGGCCAAATACACGTCCTCCTCCTTTAAACAAAGGGTTTTTGATAGATCCAGCTCTTGCTGTACCTGTTCCCTTTTGCTTCTTGATCTTTCTTGTAGAACCAGTTATCTCGCCTCTTTCTTTTGCTTTGTGAGTCCCTTGTCTCTGGTGAGCATTATACTGCTTCACTGCGAGGTACACTGCATGCTCATTCGGCTCTATGCCAAATACTGCTTCAGATAAATCAACTGAATTTCCAGTCTTTTCTCCTGCTATGTTATATATATCAGCTTTCATAGATTCTATTTTTGAATAATCACAAATGAACCTTTGTGACCAGGTACTGCACCTTTAACCAACAAAAGATTTTTATCAGGAAATATTTTCAATACTTCCAAGTTTTTCTTAGTAATTGTTTTTCCACCTGTTCTCCCAGCCATTCTCATTCCCTTCACAACTTTTGATGGATTAGAGGCTGCACCGATAGATCCAGGGGCTCTTTGTCTATTATGCTGACCATGAGTCGCATCATTAACACCTTTAAAGTTATATCTCTTCACGACACCCTGAAATCCTTTTCCTTTAGTCGTACCAGATACATCCACATAATCACCTTCAGCGAATAATTCTTGAATGGTAATCTGATCACCTATAGCTTTCTCAGCAATATTAAAATCTCTAAATTCTACAACTTTTCGTTTAGGAGTCGTATTTGCTTTTTTGAAATGACCGACCATCGCATTAGATGTATTCTTTTCCTTCTTATCCCCATACGCAAGCTGCAATGAGCTATAACCGTCTTCATCTTCTACTTTAACCTGCGTCACGACATTAGGAGTTGCATCTATTACGGTGCAAGCTATATTTTTACCAGCTTCATCAAATATGCTGGTCATTCCTATCTTTTTACCTATTAATCCGTTCATTTACAATATATATTATGATTGAGCATGAAGTCATTTCACTACTCAACGGTAAAAACAATATTGGCTAATTCTAAGTAAGCTTTACTTGGATATCTACTCCACTTGGTAATTCCAATTTAGACAATGCATCGACTGTCTTCTGGGTAGGTGTGTAAATCTCAATAAGCCTCTTATGGGTCCGAAGCTGGAACTGTTCTCGAGATTTTTTATTCACGTGCGGAGATCGCAATACTGTGAATACTTCTCTTTCAGTTGGCAGCGGAATCGGACCAGTTATGACAGCGCCACTATTGCGAACTGTCTTTACGATCTTCTCCGTAGATTTGTCCACTAAGTTGTGGTCATATGAACGAAGCTTAATCCTGATTTTTTGATTCATACTCTATTTTAATTATTTCATCTTTCTCTCAAAAGAGGCGCAAAGATACATATAAATAAGACTAAATGTGAAATTATTTTAGGGAAAATTGAAAATTAATTCATGTGTCACTTTTATATCTTCATTTCGACTGCGATAAACTCACTAATCAATGGAAAAACTAATGAACCCTACAGTTAAATTACCTCCATTTTGATTCGTGATCAAACCATAATAAGCTTGTGCTTATTAATACCAATCACCTGAATATCTAAATCAGCTTAATTCTTCAGAACGCTGTAGACACTAATCTTTAGTATGCTTTCCTATCTCCCATCCTTGATGTTTTAAATATTTATGACCATTTTCGGTGGCTTCAAGCTCCAGTGGAGTGCCAAACGTATCATTCCAACGATTCAAAAACCCATAAAAAGAAATGATGGCACCTAATTCTAATATCTCAGCCTCTGTAAAGTATTCCCTCAGATCAGCAAAGTGTCTGTCAGTAACACTATTTGGATGGCTTCCCGCAGCTAACCCAAATCGCAAAGCAGCTTTTTCTTTTTCCTCAAAGGCAGGGCTATTTTCAAAATCCCACACTGATTTAAGTTTTTCTTCAGAGCAACCATTACGCTCAGCTAATCCAATGGTATGAGCTTGGCAATATCTACAGCCATTAGCTTGACTGGCGATATGAGATACTAAATACTTCAGATCAGCTGGAAGGTTTCCTTTAGTCATCACTTCTATACCCAATTGTGAAAATGCAGCCAGTAATGCAGGATTACGCGCCATTGTTTTCGTAGAGTTAGGTACAAAGCCCATAACTTGTTTGATCATGTCGAACACAGGAGCAAAGGCCTTCAGTTCCGAATCTGGTAGTGGTTTTAACTTTGACACAAGATGTTTTTAAAATGTTTGTTAATGGATGTTTTAAAGTGTGGAGAAAGTATTCTACCTCGGCCCCATCCGAATCGCAGCGTCCATGCGCACACTCTCGCCATTCATATAGTCATTCTCTACCAGATATTGTGCTAAGTGGGCTATCTCGTCTGCCTGTCCTAAGCGCTTTGGATGAAGAGTCTGTGAGACCAGCGAGTTATATGCTTCTTCAGGTATCGTATCAAACAATGGCGTATGGATCAGGCCTGGTACAATAGTATTGACTCTAATTCCATTTCGAGCTAAGTCTCTGGCCATTACTAATGTCATAGAAATAACCGCACCTTTAGATGCAGCATACGCTATTTGTCCGATCTGTCCCTCATAGGCTGCCACAGAAGCTGTGTTAATGATAACTCCCCTGCTTAGTGTGCCATCTATGGGGTCATTCTTAGCCATCTCCCATGCCACACATTTAGATACGTTAAAGGTTCCTATTAGATTGACATCAATGACTTTTCTGAACTTAGATAAGTCTGCAGGGCCTTCTTTTCCTATGGTTTTCATTGCCCACGCTATGCCCGCATAATTATTACAAATGTGTATCGCTCCAAAATCAATGATGACAGCCGCTACTGCCTCCTTGACTGATGCTTCATTAGAAACATCTACTTTATAAAATCTAACATCACTTCCTAACTCATTTATGATCTTCTTAGCTCTATCTTCATTCAGGTCAAAGATGGCAACAGATGCTCCATGTGATATGTATCTTCTTACGGTCGCTTCTCCTAAACCTGAAGCCCCTCCTGTGATAACAGCTACTTTATTTTCTAATCTCATATTGGAATATTTTACTAAGCTAATATAGCTTATTGAAATCAATCACTAAGAAATAGATAAAGCGATATTGTTGTGGTAATTACAGATAAAGACTTCTAAAATTTGGTAGTTATCCGAATTATGGAGCGGTGACTTCTGACAACCAGATAACTCTACGGTATTCAAGTAATAAGAAATGATTCTATGCAGTTTTGGATTAACTGCCAAATCTTGATTAAGTTTCAGAGTACAACTAAAAAAGGCGACCCAAATGGATCGCCTTTCTTTATATCGAATATGATATTTCTAATTATACTGCTACTTCTCCTTTAGCCTTAGCAATCACATCATCAGCAATACCTCTCGGAGCTGCTGCGTAGTGTGAAAACTCCATGGTGCTACTCGCTCGACCTGAAGTAATGGTACGTAGATCAGTAACATAGCCAAACATCTCAGATAATGGTACATCAGCTGAAATAGAGACGGCTCCACCTGATCTAGGCTCTTGGCCTTTAGGCAATCCTCTTCTTCTGTTTAAATCACCAATAACAGACCCTGTGTACTCTTCTGGACTTACGATCTCTAACTTCATGATCGGCTCCAATAAAACAGGCTTACAACTCTTCGCCGCTGCTCTGAATCCTTCTTTCGCACAAAGCTCAAATGCAATTGGCTTAGAATCTACTGCGTGAGTCGATCCATCATATAGCTTGACCTTCATACTATCGATGTTGTACCCAGCAAGGATTCCGTTATCCATCATAGCATTAAAGCCTTTAATGATAGATGGGAAAAATTCTTTCGGGATAGATCCACCGTGAATTTTATTTTCAAACTGCAACCTTACTTTACCAGACTTGTATTCATCAGAATCTAAAAACTCCTGATCTGCAGGTCCTAATTCAAACTGCATCGCAGCAAATAAACCAGATCCACCTGACTGCTTTTTCAATCTTTCGTGATGGTCTACAGTAGATGTTAGCGCCTCTTTATAACTTACTTGAGGTGCACCTTGGTTACACTCTACATCAAACTCTCTTCTTAGTCTATCCACGATGATCTCTAAGTGAAGCTCACCCATACCAGAAATAATCGTCTGGTTAGTGTCTTCATCATATTTTACTTTAAATGTCGGATCTTCTTCAGCCAACTTAGCTAAGCCCATACCCAACTTATCCATATCTTTCTGAGACTTAGGCTCTACAGCTACACCGATCACTGGATCAGGGAATACCATAGATTCAAACTGAATAGGTGCACTCTCCGCAGATAGTGTATCACCAGTTCTGATATCTTTAAATCCTACACCCGCAGCAATATCACCTGCCTCTACGACATCAATCGGATTTTGCTTATTGGAGTGCATCTGATATAATCTCGAGATACGCTCTTTCTTACCTGTTCTGTTATTAAGGATGTATGAACCAGCTTCCAGCTTACCTGAGTAAGTTCTGAAGAAGGCCAATCTACCTACATAAGGATCGGTTGCAATCTTGAATGCAAGAGCAGAGAACGGCTCATCGACTGATGGTTTTCTTTCTACTTCCTCTTCCGTATCAGGATTTATACCCGTGACAGCACCTTTATCTATAGGTGAAGGACAGTACGCGCATACTGCATCAAGTACAGCCTGTACTCCCTTATTCTTAAAGGCAGAACCACACATCATCGGTACGAACTTAAGATCAAGTACCGCATCTCTTACTGCAGCTCTCATCTCATCTTCTGTGATAGAGTCAGGATCTTCAAAGTACTTCTCCATTAAGGAATCATCATACTCTGCTACAGCTTCAAGAAGCTTTGTTCTCCACTCATCTACAACTTCTACTAAATCTTCAGGAATCGGTATTTCTTTAAAAGTCATCCCCATATCCTCATCATTCCAGACGATTGCTTTACCTGTGATCAGATCTACAACGCCTTTGAAAGTTTCTTCTGCTCCAATCGGTATTTGTAATGGAATGGCCTCACTACCTAATTTTTCTTTGACATCTTTCACGACATTAAGAAAGTCAGCACCAGATCTGTCCATCTTATTGACGAATCCAATACGAGGTACATTATAATTATCTGCTAATCTCCAGTTAGTCTCAGATTGCGGCTCTACGCCACTCACGGCACAGAACAAGAATACTAATCCATCAAGTACACGAAGCGACCTGTTTACCTCTACGGTAAAATCCACGTGACCCGGTGTATCGATGATATTCATCGCGTACTTCTGATCTTTCCACTGCCATGAAGTCTTAGTCGCAGCTGAGGTAATGGTGATACCTCTTTCTTGCTCCTGCTCCATCCAATCCATTGTCGCAGCACCATCGTGCACTTCTCCAATTTTATGACTCATGCCTGTATAATATAATACACGCTCTGTGGTGGTCGTTTTACCGGCATCTATATGCGCAGCAATACCAATATTTCTGGTAAATTTTAGATCGTTTGCCATTATTATTTTATTCTAAATTGAATGATTATGCTCTGAAGTGTGCAAAAGCCCTATTAGACTCTGCCATTCTGTGCGTATCCTCTTTTTTCTTAACCGCAGCTCCTTCGCCTTTACTTGCAGCAATGATTTCAGCAGATAATTTTTCTGCCATACCTTTTCCACTTCTTGCTCTTGCATATTTTATTAACCACTTCATTCCTACAGACATCTTGCGCTCTCCACGTAGCTCTACTGGTATCTGGAATGTCGCTCCACCAATACGCTTACTTCTTACCTCTACTTGAGGCATGACTGTATCAACAGCAGCTTTCCATACAACGTGAGGATCTTCGCTCGTCTTCTCTTTTACGATATCCATTGCATCATAAAATATCTGGAACGCCGTATTCTTCTTTCCTCTAAGCATTAGATTATTGACAAACTGTGTGACGAGTGTGTCATTAAATACTGGATCAGGCTGAACGATCCTCTTTTTGGGTTTTCTTTTTCTCATGATTAAGATTTAGGTCGCTTCGTACCGTATTTTGATCTTGATTGTGTTCTGTCACTGACTCCTGCTGTATCGAGAGCTCCTCTGACAATGGTGTATCTTACACCTGGTAAATCTTTTACTCTTCCGCCTCTGAGGAGTACGATAGAGTGTTCTTGAAGATTATGACCTTCTCCAGGTATGTAAGCGATTACCTCTATACCATTGGTCAATCTTACTTTTGCAACTTTTCTTAGGGCGGAGTTAGGTTTTTTAGGAGTTGTCGTGTAGACTCTCGTACATACTCCCCTTTTCTGAGGACATGATTCAAGGGCTCTTGACTTACTCTTCTGAATGATCTGTTTCCTGCCTTTTCTGACCAGCTGGTTTATAGTCGGCATATATGCTATTTAATGTGATTATACAATGCTTTCTTAAAAAGAGCTGCAAAGGTATAAACAATTGAACGATTGCACAACAAGTATTTATTAAAATATCTATAAGAATGATAAATGATCCTGAATTGGTCATTAAAATCAATAAGATATTTGATTTCTTCCATATTTATTCATCTGTTTAGTATAAAAGGAGATATTTTAGCTTCAAAATGAATCGACTATGCAAGACCAGATAACTGAAAAAAATAGATCTACTGAAGATCAAAATAATGCTGCTGCACTTGTACAGCAACAGCAGTTGACCTTATGGGGCGGTATTAAGGTTGCCCTCATAGTGCTGCTTGCACAAATGTTAGTGACCATACCTGCCGTCATCATCTCTATGGCTCTCGGACTGGGAGACATTAATAATATGGATGTTGCTATGGGGATCGCACTGGCACTATCATTCCCTGCTGCTGCCTGGATCATTCTGAGGTTTCATAACTTAGAAAAGAGCGCCTGGGACTGGATAGGCTCTTACATCGTCTTATTGCCTATATCCATCATCATGCTATATGGTGTGTCGTATGCTGTCGGTGGTATATTATCATATCTACCAGGATATGACTCCATGCTGGAAAGCTACGGTGCCATGTTTGAGAATATTAATCCCACCCTTTTATTAATTGCAGGAGGTTTCATTGGGCCTGTATGTGAAGAGGTCATCTTTAGAGGTGTCATACTGAAAGGCTTCTTGAAGACTTTTGATCCTGCTAAAGCGATCATCTTTTCTTCTCTTATCTTTGGAGTGATCCACTTCATGCCGCTGCAGGTCATCAGCGCATTCTTCGCTGGGCTTGTATTAGGCTATATATATTACAAGACGAGATCCCTTTGGCTACCCATCATCATCCACGTAATAAATAATGTGATAGCATTCACACTAGGCTTAGATGCGGAGCAAGATGCTTCTCAGTCACTATTGGGCAGCGAGGCACTATATATCGCTTCCTTTGCAGGTGCACTGCTTATTTCTTGGCTGGCTTATATGGCTTTTGAATATTTACACGGATCAGCAAGACAAGTCGATACTGAGAATCATTCCATAGTATAATAAAATTAGAGCAGATGAATATTAGAAAAGGAACTCTGAAGGATATACCCGCAGTCAGAGACTTAGTGTATGAACTTGCCGTCTATGAGAATGAGCCCGATGCACTGACAGCCACTGTAGAGCACTATGAAGAACAGTATCAAGCTGGTCTCTTCGAAATCATCGTCGCAGAATCGGAAAATGAAATCATGGGTATGGCTCTATACTATCTTAGATTTTCGACTTGGAAAGGTAAGATGATGCACCTCGAAGACTTCTATGTAAAAGAAGCTTATAGAAGAGGCGGCACTGGTAAGCTAATTTTTGATGCATTCCTTGAAGAATCTAAATTACAAGGCTGTGCTATGGTGATCTGGCAAGTGCTGGACTGGAATCAGATCGCGATTAACTTCTATGATAAGTATAATGCGGTCTATGATAAGCCATGGTGGAATTGTAAGATTTATTTTTGAGGATAAAATATTCTGTAGAGCTTTCGACTAATCAAATTACGAACGGATTGCCAATCTAATTCTGGGATGCTAAGCAACGATGGCGCTATTTTAATTTAGGCATGTTCAGTAGTAGTATATAAATTCAGAAGTAAGAGAACTGTTGGTCAAGCTGATATGACTTTAGCACTTTTAGGTCAAAATCTGTACAAATAC